>ENA-OWNT01000908-OWNT01000908.1-seawater-metagenome-genome-assembly--contig:-NODE-908-length-48115-cov-14.144032_pt1 | contig 48115 bp, 44 predicted proteins | sample MGYA00238136_ERZ651165 | MGnify/ENA primary metagenome ERZ651165 (study PRJEB26861, sample SAMN08777766) | seawater metagenome | isolation source: coastal seawater | place: USA: Florida | collected... | reverse complement strand
ATGCCCTGGGTGCCGATGTAGATCCAGGATCCGGCGGTCATCTGGCCGTACATCATCAGGCCCTCGGCCTCGAGCCGGCGGAATTCGGGCCAGGTGGCCCAGTCGCCGACGAGGTTCGAGTTGGCCAGCAGCACGCGCGGGGCCCATTCGTTGGTGCGGAAGACGCCGACCGGCTTGCCGGACTGGACCAGCAGGGTCTCGTCTTTTTCCATGGTTTCGAGCGTGCGGGTGATGGCATCGAACGCGGCCCAGGACCGGACCGCGCGGCCGGTGCCGCCGTAGACCACCAGGTCGTCCGGGCGTTCGGCCACCTCGGGGTCCAGGTTGTTCATCAGCATGCGCAGCGGGGCCTCGGTCTGCCAGCTCTTGGCGCTGAGCTCGGTGCCGCGGGCTGCTTTGACCGGGCGGGCACCGGTGGTGAAATCGGCGGGTGCCATGAGGGGCTCCTTCGTTGTCTTTGATGGTTCGTGGGAAGAGGTTCTGTATCAACTAAAGCCTGCCCGGCGCCCCGGAAACAGAGGGTTCCGGCGGGTGCTGTCCGGGATGTCAGACCCAACTGACTGGCAATAGTTGTCGTTTTGGAGCCTCAAAACGACAACTACTGCTAGCTAGTTGGGCTGGGGCGCCCGTGGATCCGGACCGAGAGATCGTCCGCGACCTTTTTGACCCGCGCGGCCAGGACGGGCCACTGCTCCGCTGGCAGTTTTTCTTCCAGGAACGTCACGGCGACGGCGGCCGTCGGCCAGCCCGTGTGGTCCGTGACGGCGGCCGCGATCGAGCCGAAGCCCGGCGTCACCTCACCGTGCTCGGTGGCGTAGCCGCGCTGCCGGACCTGGTCCAGGTGCGAGGACAGCGCGGAGTACTTGGTGATCGGCGATTCGGTCTCGTGCCGGGCGCTAAAGGCCGCAGCGTTCGGGTACAGCGCCCGGACCTGGGACTTCGGCAGCGCGGCCAGGATGGCGCGGCCGCTCGCGGTGAGGTGGCTGGGCAGCCGAACGCCGACGTCGGTCACCAGTGAGGGGCGGTTCTTGGCGCGTTCCTCGACGATGTAGAGCACGTCCCGGCCGTGCAGCACGGCCAAGTGCGCACTCTCCCCGATTACGTCCACGAGCGAGGCAAGCATCGGCCGGCCAAGCCTGGAGAGCGGCTCCTGGCGGGAGTAGGCGGAGCTGAGTTCGAACGCACTGATGCCCAGGCCGTAGCGCTGTTCCTCGTGCAGGTGCAGCACGAAACCGTTCGCCTCCATGACGCCGAGCAGGTGGTAGACGCTGGAGCGCGGCAGGCCCAGCGAGGTGGCAATGTTCGACGCCGCCATGGGCCCGCGCTTGGAGGCCAGCAGCTTCAGGATGCGCAACGTGTTCTCGGCCGCGGGCACCTTGGAGGCCGGCCGGGTGGCAGCCTTGGGCGCAGCGGCTGGCTTGGGCGCGGCTGCTGGCTTGGGCGCGGCTGCCGCCGTAGTGGCGCTGGCGGCCCCTGCGGGCGGGGTGGCGGGGCTGGCTGCTGGCATGTCGTCCTCTTTGCTTTAGGGGATGTGTCCGGTATCCCGTACTTAAGAATGCGGCCGCCGTCGGCCATCCGAACTCGCGCCACGATAGGAAGTGTCTGCAATACCAGACAATGACATCTCCGGTACGCGGGACTTCCGCCCCTTGTCCGCCCCCGTCCGCGGTGCTTCGCTGGACGAATCCGCCCGGACACCAGGAGGACCGCCGTGCGCTGGATCGCAGGACTGTTTCTGGTCGCCCACGGCCTGGTGCACCTCGCGATCTGGCTGCCGCGGCCGGACGCTAAGGCCCCGTTCGACGTCGGGCGGTCCCCCTTCGCCGGGGAGGTGCGCCGGCTGGCCGTTGCTCTGGCCCTCGCCGCCGCAGCGGCGCTTGTATTTGGAGGCCTGGGCCTCCTGGTGGCTGCACCGTGGTGGATCCCGGCCACCGTAGCCGGTGCCGGAATTTCTGCCGCCCTGCTGGTGCTCACCTTCAATCCGTGGTGGCTGATCGGGCTGGGCATCAACGCCGCCATCATCGTCCTTGCCCTGCAACAGACCGGGTGACGGCCGTGGATATTTCGCGCCCGAGGCTGCAGGAGGCGGAACTGAAAGCCGTCAAGGCTGTCCACACCCTGGCCTGGTTCACGATCGAAGCGGCGGTGGTCTACGTCCTCTATGCCGGGATCCGGGGGCGTTCGGACCGGAGGGCGGCCATCGCCGGGACCGTGGTCTTCGCCGAAACCGCAGTCTTTGCGGGCAACGGCTTCCACTGCCCGCTCACGGCCGTGGCGCAACGGCTCGGCGACAGCCACGGGCCCGTCACGGACATCTATTTGCCGAAGTGGTTTGCCCACAACCTCCCAGCGATCCACGTCCCGCTCATCATGCTGGCGGTGGCCGTCCACTGGCGGAATCTGCGTCGTCAGTACCGGTCCGGCGCGGGCGACACCCCCAAGCGAGTATCCCGCGCCTCCAGCCACGTAGTGCCTGGCGAAGAAGGGGTAGGTGTTACTCGTGTGACTGGAGAGACGAATTCGTAGAGTGGGCGGACGGGGGCGCCGGAACGAAGACGGTCAGGCTGGGGAGTCCGTCCACGTCGTTCCGGTCCTCCGCGAATGAACTTGGTTCGCAGGCAGGGAGCACCCCGATGCGCATTTCCCCAATACAGCCCGTCGGCCCAACAGAGCCCGTCGGCCCGATACAGCCCGCACACCGGCAGCCGGCACGCCCGTACCCGGCAACCCCGCAGCCCACAGCCCCGGCCGCCCGGGTCGCCAAGATCCTGCGGCAGGCCGGACACCGCCTCCTCGAGGCTCGCGTCCCATTCCGGATCGGCCAGCTGGTGGTTGGCGATGATCCTTTCAACGGGCGCCGCGAGGGAACGGTCGAAGTTATCCGGCCCCCGTTCGTCGGGCTGCGGGTACCGGGGACTCCGGCGGGAACCCTGTTCTTCTTCGATCACCGGAACCTACGGCGTCCCGAATAGATCCGGGCGGCCTGACAGACGACTGACCCGCCCGGGCAGCATAGCCGGGGCGGGTCAGTCGTCTGTCGTCGAGCAGGCAGCCTAGCGGGCGGACCAGCCGCCGTCCATGGTGTAGCTGGCGCCGGTGACCATGCCGGCGTCGTTCGAGGCGAGCCACGCCACCAGCGAGGCCACCTCCTCGGGCTCGACCAAGCGCTTCACGGCTGCCTCGGTGAGCATGATCTTGGCCAGCACCTCCGACTCCGGAATCCCGTGCACCTTGGCCTGGTCCGCAATCTGGGACTCGACCAGCGGCGTCCGGACATACCCGGGGTTGATGCAGTTGGACGTGACACCGTGGGCGCCGCCCTCCAACGCCGTCACCTTGCTCAGCCCTTCCAGGCCGTGCTTGGCGGAGACGTAGGCGCCCTTGAACGGCGAAGCCCGCAGCCCGTGGACCGAGGACAGGTTGATGATCCGGCCGAAGTTGTTGGCGTACATGTGCGGCAGCGCCGCCCGGATCAGCAGGAAGGGTGCCTCCAGCATGAGGGTGATGAGGCGGCGGAAGTCAGCCGGATCAAAATCCTCGATCGGGCTGATCCGCTGGATCCCGGCGTTGTTGACCAGGATGTCGCAGTCCAGGCTGAGCGTCTGCAGGGATTCGACGTCGAGCAGGTTCACCGCCCAGGCGGTGCCCCCGACCTCGTCGGCGAGTGCGGTGGCCGCGGCTTCGTCGACGTCGGCAACCACCACCTTCGCACCCCTCGCCGCGAGGGCACGGACGCTGGCAGCGCCGATCCCGCCCGCGCCGCCGGTGACCAGTGCCTTGCGGCCGTTGAGTGTATTTTCCATTACCCAGCCTTCCAGTTCAGAAATTCACGGTCATCAGATTCAAGCAGGTCAGCGGACGGCCGCTGCTGCAAGGCCTTCACGCTCGGCGTCGGCCCGGTCCACCTCTTCGAGGGCAATGCCCTTGGTCTCCTTGAGGCTGAGCACTGCCGCCGTGGTGATGGCGCAGGCCACCACGAGGTAGATGGCGGTGGGCAGCCAGGAGCCGGTGTCCTTCAGCCATGCGGTGGCCAGCAACGGCGCCAGTGAGCCGGCGAAGATCGAGGTCACCTGCGAGCCGAGCGAGACGCCGGCGTAACGCATCCGGGTCGGGAACAGCTCCGACATCAGGGCCGGTTGGCCGGCGTACATGAAGGCGTGCAGGCACAGGCCGATCGTGACGGCCAGGACGATGATCACCGGGTTGCGGGTGTCGAACATCGGGAAGGCGAAGAACGGCCAGGTGGCGCCGGTGATGGCACCGACGAGGTAGACCGGCTTGCGGCCCCAGCTGTCCACGAGGCGTCCGACCTGCGGGATGACCAGGAAGTGCACGACGTGGGCGATCAGCAGGGCTAGCAGCAGCGAGGAGGTGTCGTACTTGTGCACCGTCTTCAGGTAGACGATCGCGAAGCTGACCACGAGGTAGTACATGATGTTCTCCGCGAACCGGAGGCCCATGGCCTGCAGGATGCCCTTGGGGTACTTGCGAATGACTTCACGGACGCCGTAGCTGACAGCCTGCTCTTCTTCCAGCAGGGCCTTGGCCTCGAGGAAGATGGGCGACTCGGAGACGTGGGTGCGGATGTAGTAGCCGACGAACACGATCACGGCGGAGAGCCAGAACGCCACGCGCCAGCCCCAGCTGAGGAAGTCGGCGGCGCTGAGCACGTTGGACATGATGAACAGGACCAGCGTGGCCAGCAGGTTGCCGACCGGAACGGCGGCCTGGGGCCAGCTGGACCAGAAGCCGCGGGACTTGTTGGGGCTGTGCTCGGCGACGAGCAGCACGGCGCCGCCCCATTCGCCGCCAAGGGCGAAGCCCTGGATGAAGCGCAGGAGGACCAGCAGTGCCGGCGCCAGGTAGCCAAGGGTGGCGAAGCCCGGGAGGCAGCCCATCAGGAAGGTGGAGACACCGATGATGATGATGGTGAGCTGCAGGGTGGGCTTGCGGCCCAGCTTGTCGCCGATCTGCCCGAAGACGATGCCGCCGAGCGGGCGGGCCACGAAGCCGACGGCGTAGGTCAGGAACGCCTGGATGATGCCGTCCAGCTCGTTGCCGGTGGGCGGGAAGAAGTACTTGCCGAACACCAGGGTGGCGGCGGTGGCATAGAGGAAGAATTCGTACCACTCGACGACGGTTCCCACCATCGATGCTGCGACGATTTTCTTGAGCCCGGAACCCTTGGATGCGGGTGCGGGGGTTGTTGCAGAGCGTTCGTTTACGCTCATCTGGTTCTCCTTAGTGTCCACGGTGACACGCGCTGTGACGCACAGCACTGAAATGGCTCCATTGAGTATTGCCGCACATTCACGGCGATTCAATGGCCAAACCGGCACCCTGTATGTGCAGAATTGCAGATATGAACGCCAATCCCGATGACCTGCTGGTCCTGCTCGCCGTCTCCCGTTCGGCGAAATTTACGACGGCGGCCCAGACGCTCGGACTGAACCACACCACCGTTTCGCGGCGGATCGCGGCGCTGGAGAAGGCGCTGGGCGGCAGGGTACTCTCGCGCGCGTCGGGCGGGTGGGAACTCACCGAGCTCGGCGCCGACGCCGTGCGGGTGGCCGAACAGGTTGAAAGCGCCGTGCGCACCCTGGAACAGCCCGGGCATACCCCGGATCCCATCACCGGCGTGGTCCGGATGACCGCCACGGACGGCTTCAGTGCCTACATCGCCGCCCCGGCCGTGGCCCGGCTCCGCCGCCACCATCCAGGCCTCAGCGTCGAGATCATCACCGTGACCCGCCGGGCGCTGCAGCAGCGCTCCGGCCTGGACATCGAGGTGGTGGTCGGCGAGCCGCAGGTGCACCGGGCCGAGGCCGCGCAGCTCGGCGAGTACATGCTGGGAATGTACGCCTCCCGCGGCTACCTGGCCGAGTACGGAACCCCGGCCACGGTGGAGGAACTGACGGCGCACTCGCTGGTGTACTTCGTCGATTCGATGCTGCAGGTGGACGATCTGGATGCCCCGCGGCGGCTGGTGCCCGCCATGCGCGACGGGCTGAGTTCCACCAACGTCTTTGTCCATGTGGAGGCCACCCGGGCCGGCGCCGGGATTGGCTTCCTGCCCTGCTTCGCGGCCGACCTCCATCCGGACCTCGTCCGGCTCCTCCCGGAGGAATTCGCGGAGCTGCTCCCCTACTGGATGGTGCTCCGGCCCGATTCGATGCGCCGTCCGGCCGTGGCGGCCCTCGTTCAGGCGCTGCGGGAGCAGACGGCGGCACACCGCGACGCCCTGCTGGGCCGGGGCGGATCCACATCGGTTGCTCCGTAGGCGCCCTTATGGAGCCTCAAAAGGGCCGTTACGGAGCAGTCGATGATTCCGGGGGCTCGGCAGGGGGCTCGGCAGGGGGCTCGACCGGGGCGGTCTCTGCCGGGTCGTGGCGGACGGGCGCGCCGGCCGCGAACGCCCGCACCTTCTCGTCGTTCCAGATGTGGGCGGGCACCGCACCGCCAAGCAGGCGGCGCGCGAGGCCGGGGTCGTCGTCGAAGGGGCGGTCGCTGCCGGCCATGATCATGTTGCCGTAGCGCCGGCCCTTGAGCATGGCCGGGTCCGCAATGATCACGGTGTGCGCGAAGGCATCCGCGATGGTGGCGGCGTCCTCGCGGGCGTTCTTCAGGTCCGGGGCGTCGCCGGAGTTCACCACGTACACCCCGTCCGGCGCCAGGACGCGTTTGGCGTGCTCGGTGAATTCCCGGGTGGTGAGCGGCCGCGGGGTCAGCGAGCCGGCGAAGACGTCGCGGATGATCAGGTCCCTGGTCTGCGGGGTCAGGCTCTCGGTGACTTCCCGGGCCTCCCCCACGCGCAGGCGCAGCAGCGGGGCCTTGGGCAGGTCAAACCAGCCCCGGACGTAGTCGGCCAGCTTGCCGTCCAGTTCCACCACGACTTGGCGGGCGTCGGGATAGGCGGCGTGGAAATAGCGCGCCAATGAGCATGCTCCGCCGCCCAGGTGCAGGGCGCGCAGCTTGGGCCGCGACTCGCGGGGCCAGCGCGATTCGACCAGGGCGGCGATCCAGCGCATGTACTCGAAGTCCAGGAACAGCGGGTCTGCGAGGTCTATGTGCGAGCTCATGACCCCGTTGATGCGCAGGAGCCAGCCGGTGGAATTGTCCTGGTCCGGGATCAGCTCGCAGTCCCCGGTGTCGATGTAATACACCCCGGCCACAGGACCGGCCGGGCGGGAGCCCTTCGGAATCTCCACTACTCCCGGCTCGGCGGTTCCGGCGCCCCGGCCCCTGCCCCGCTTGGCCATCAGATATCCCCCGCATTGTCCATGTTTCAACCCTAGTTCACCGGCGCACCCGGCCGGGGCGGCCGGGGCGGCGGGGGCTGCGGGGGCTGCCCAGGCGGACTGGCCGCCGGACGCCGGACGGCGGCCAAGCGCGCCCGCGTACGCCGGGCCAGGATGCCACAGCCGCATCAAAGTCAACAAGCAAGGGTACTTACTATTTATTAGTAATCATGCTTACCATTTAAGTCCCGCATCGCTGGTTTGTGATCAGCAGCCGATCTTCTTGGAAAGAGAGCGAAGATGACAGAGAACCCATGGCCCCAGGACGGGAGCTACGGCACGCCTACGGCTATCCAGCAGACTCCCCACCGGCAGGCATCGACGTTTCCTCCCGTCGCGGACGGTGAAATCTACAGCGCGACGCCGGGTGGCGCCCCGAAATCCTCGCCCCCGGCACCGACAACCGGCGCTTCTACAACCGACACCGCCAAGGATGAAGTTGCGGAGGTCTCCCGGCAGGCCGCGGATTCGGCCCAGAACGTGGCTGAGACGGCCAAATCCGAGGCCGCCCATGTTGCCGCCGAGGTCAAGACCAACGCCCGGGACCTGCTCAATCAGGCCAAGTCCGACCTCACTGAACAGGCCGGTACGCAGCAACGGAAAGTTGCCGAGGGCCTGCGCTCCGTCTCGACCGAACTCCACACCATGGCCGCGGCTTCCGGCCAGCCCGGCGTCGCCACAGACCTCGTGCGGCAGGCAGCCGAGCGGTCCTCCGCCGTGGCAACATGGCTCGACGGGCGGGATCCCGGATCGCTGCTGAACGAGGTGAAGTCCTTTGCCCGGCAGAAGCCCGGCACGTTCCTGCTGCTCGCGGCAGGAGCGGGTGTCCTGGCCGGCCGGCTCAGCCGCGGCCTGAGTGCCGGGGCCCCGGACGCCGCCGCCACGGCAGTCGCTTCGTCGGCCGCCGGCACGCCTGCGGCGCCGATCAGCCGGGTCCCGGACACCGGAACGGCGGTTCCGCCGCCTCCGGTCCAGATGCCCGCGCCGGAAACGACGACGGCGGGACTCTCCGAGACCTACCCGCCGAACCCGCTGGCCGACGAAAACACGGAAAGTGATCCGTGGCCGGCCGATCCCGCCACGGCGGAGCCTTACCGCGCGGCAGCCGACCGCGCGGATCTGCGCAGCGGGGACCCCTTTGACGGTGGCCGTCGATGAGCGAGATGCCTCCGACCGCCGCCCAGGTGAAGGCGGAAACCTCGTCCCTTGGTGACCTCCTGGGCGAGGTCACCAGGGACATGTCCACCCTGATGCGGCAGGAAGTCGAGCTCGCCAAGGTCGAACTGAAGCAGTCGGCAGCCCGGGCCGGCAAGGGCAGCGGCATGCTCGCCGGCTCGGGAGTCGCGGGCCACTTCGCGCTCCTGTTCCTGTCCCTGGCGCTCTGGTGGGCGCTCGGGAGCGTCATGGGGCTGGGCTGGTCAGGCGTCGCCGTCGCCGTCATCTGGGGACTCGTCGCCGCGGTCCTGGCAGCCAAGGGCCGCAAGGAACTCAAGGCGATCAAGGGCATGCCCCAGACCACCGAGACCTTGCAGGAAATCCCGGCCACGCTTAAACCCAACTCCTAGTTCCAGCGAGGAAAAACGATGAGTGAAAACCCTGATGTCATCCGAGCAGATATCGAAGCAACCCGCGCGCGGCTCGGCACCAACGTCGACGCCGTGGCGGACAAGGTCACGCCGTCGCACATCGTCCAGCGGCAGGCTGACAAAGTCAAAGAAACAGTCAAAGAAAACGTCAAAGATGCCGTCTTCGGAGTGAAAGAGACGGTCATGGGCTCAGCCGACCATTCCGCGGACAACATGCACTCCGCAGCCGGCAGCGCCGGTGCACACGTGAGTGACGCCGGCGCCGCGATCGGGGACGCCCCGACGCGCGTCAAGACCAAGACCCGGGGCAACCCCCTGGCGGCAGGCCTGATTGCGTTCGGGGCAGGCCTGCTGGTCTCCTCCCTCATCCCGGCAAGCCAGAGGGAACGCGAAGCCGCGGATGCCCTAAAGACCGCGGCCGAACCCGTTACCTCGGAACTCGCCGAAGCCGCCAAACACGTGGCAGAAGGCCTTAGGGAGCCCGCCCAGGCCGCGATGGAAAACGTCAAGGCCACAGCCGCTGACGCCACCGGGCACGTCAAGGCCGAGGGCCAGGGCGCAGTGGCGGACCTCAAGGATCGGACAGTCGAGGCCAGGGACAACGTCCAGCAGGCCTGAGTCCGTGAACATGGCCGGCTGCCCCCGCTGATGCGCTGGGCGGCCGGCCGCTTCGCTTAACCCCACGAAGGATTTTCCATGGCCAAGAACCCTGCCAAGGCAGAAAATGACACCCTGACCGACGCCGAAACGGACCAGAGCAGCACTGCCAAGGCCCGCACGGCGCCCGCTCCGGACGACTCCCGCAAACCGGACAGCCCCGCCGACGTCACCAAGCCGTCGTGGAAGTACATCACCCAGAAGACGTTGCGTGAATTCACGAAGGACCAGTGCCCCGATCTCGCCGCGGCCCTGACCTACTACTCGGTCCTCTCAATCTTCCCAGCGATGTTGGCTCTCGTGTCCCTGCTTGGCATTTTCGGGCAGGCCGAGAAGACCACCTCCGCGCTCCTGGAGATCGTCCAGGGTTTCGCGCCTGCTGAAACCGTGGACGCCATCCGCCAGCCCGTCGAGCAGCTCAGCAGCTCCTCCGCCGCCGGACTGACTCTGGTCATTGGCATCCTCACCGCCCTCTGGTCCGCTTCCGGTTATGTCGGAGCGTTTGGCCGGGCAATGAACCGGATCTACGAAATCGACGAGGGCCGGCCGTTCATCAAACTTCGGGGCACCATGCTCGTCGTGACCATTGCGACCGTGCTGATCGTTCTCCTGCTTTCAGCCATGCTCGTCCTGAGCGGGCCGGTGGCCGAGGCCGTCGGCAACGCGATCGGCTTGGGCGGGGCTCTCCTGACGGCATGGAACATCCTCAAGTGGCCGGTGATCCTGTTGCTCGTGATCCTTGCGATCGCCATCCTTTACTACGCCACCCCGAACGTGAAGCAGCCCCAGTTCCGCTGGATGAGCCTTGGTTCTGCAATCGCTCTGGCGATCTTCCTGCTTGCGTCCCTGGCCTTCGCCTTCTACGTGGCCAACTTCAACAGCTACGAGAAGACCTACGGTGCGATCGGCGGCGTGATCATCTCGCTGCTGTGGCTCTGGATCCTGAACATGTCACTGCTGTTTGGTGCAGAGTTCGACGCCGAGATGGAGCGCGGCCGCCAGCTGCAGGCAGGTATCGAGGCCGAGGAAACCATCCAGCTGCCGCCCCGGGACACCGCACAGAGCGACAAGCTGCAGGCCCGCGAGGAAGAGGACATCCGGCGCGGACGTGAACTGCGCGAGCAGCACGGCAGCCCGCGGGACCAAAGCCCCTAGCAATACCTGGACCGCAGCGTTCTACTGGGGCTGCACGTATTGCCGGGCGAAGGGGTGGCGTCCGCCGAGCCGGGAGGAACCATGACGTCACCCGCGGGGCATGACGGCGGCATCGTGGCAGTCGGCTACGGCGGGTCCGAGGCCGCAAAGCTCGCCGTCCGCTGGGCCGCCGGCTACGCGGCCGCCACCGGGCTCGACCTGCGGGTGGTCCATGCCTGGGTATGGCCGGTCTTCACCAAGAATCTGGGCCCCGTCAAGGGAGTGGCCGGCAGCGGGCTGCGGCACTCCGCCGAAGCCATCCTCGCGGAGGGCGTCGAGCTGGCCCGCAGGTGCGTCCTGGAAGCAGCCGGGGGTACACCCGCCACGGCACCCGGCGCCGAACCTGAGGCCGCGCCCGGGGCCGCGCCGAAGGAAGCACCAGCCACAGAAGCAGCAGCCGAGCCTGCGCCGCCCGGCGTCGAACATGCCGTGTACATCACGGAGCCAGGACTCCCCGGACCCGCCGTCGACGGCGTCATGGAGGCCGGGCTCGCCGCACCCGTGCTGCGCGACGCCGCCCGGGACGCCCGGCTGCTGGTGGTCGGCAGCCGGGGACTTGGCGCCGTGCTGGGCCCGTTGGCGGGGTCAGTCTGCCTTGATTTGGCCGGTTCCGCGCACTGCCCCGTGATGGTGATCCGGCGCGCGCGCATCCCCGGCGGGCCCGTCGTCGTGGGAGTCGATGCCTCGCCCCGCAGCCCTGCCACCGTGGCCCAGGCCGTCCGGCTGGCAGAAGTCCTCGGCGACCCGCTGCACCTTGTTCACGTGGAGCCGCAGCGGAGCGGGGCTCGGGAGGAGCACGGCCGCCATGCCCGGCTCCTCGGCGAAGAACTGCTGGACCAGGCCATCGACGAGGCCAGGGGGCTGGCGCCCGGGCTGGAGGTTTCCGGCCTCCTGTTCGGCGGCCATGCCGCCGCCCGGGAGCTGCTCGCCGCCGCAGCCGACGCCGACGTCCTGGTGCTCGGGACCCACAACCCCGAGGCGGGCCCCGGCAACACGGTCACTGCCGTGCTGCACAAGGCGCGCTGCAACGTCATGGTCAGCCGTTAGCCGCCGCGGGAACTGATTCGGAACAGCAGAGACTGCAGAAAAGGAGGCAGCGGTGCGAGCCTGGCGGGTTGGACGTCCGGGGCCCATATCCGGCGGCCCCCTGGTGGCAGACGACTGCCCGGATCCCCGGCCGGGGCGCGGGGAGGTCCTGCTGAAAGTGCGGGTCTGCGGCGTGTGCCGCACGGACCTGCATCTGGCCGAGGGCGACCTCGAGCCGCGGCACCCCGGGACCATCCCGGGCCACGAGGTGGTCGGCGAGGTGATCGGGCTCGGCCCGGGGTCGGCCAGGTTCGGCCTCGGCGAACGGGTGGGCGTGGCCTGGCTGGGCGGCACGTGCGGCGCCTGCCGGTTCTGCCTGCGCGGCCAGGAAAACCTCTGCCTGTCCCCCACGTTTACCGGCTGGGACCGCGACGGCGGGTACGCCGAGCTCATCACGGTGGCCGAGGACTTCGCCTACCGGATCCCGGACGCGTTCAGCGATGAGCAGGCCGCACCGCTCCTGTGCTCGGGCATCATCGGCTTTCGCGCGCTGAGCCGCGCGGAGCTGCCGATCGGCGGCCGGCTGGGCATCTACGGCTTCGGCGGCTCCGCCCACCTGGCCGCCCAGATCGCCCTTTACCGCGGTGCCCGCGTGTACGTCATGACCCGGTCCGCGGAGGCGCGCCAGCTGGCCCTGGATCTGGGCGCGACGTTCGCCGGCGGGGCTGACGAACAGCCTCCGGATCCGCTGGATGCGGCGATCCTCTTCGCCCCCGCAGGCGGGCTGGTGCCGGGTGCGCTGCGTGCCCTGGACCGCGGCGGGACACTCGCCGTCGCCGGCATCCATCTGAGCGACATCCCGCCCCTGCACTACAGCGACGAGCTTTTCCAAGAGCGCCAGCTGCGCAGCGTCACGGCCAATACCAGGGCCGACGGCGAGGAATTCTTCCGGATCGCCGCCGAGATCCCGCTCCACCCCACCACCGTGGCCTACCCGTTTGAGGCCGCGGATCGGGCCTTGCGTGATTTGGCGGAGGACCGGATCACGGGGGCGGCGGTGCTGCACATGGACGCGACGCAGCCCGGAAACATCGCGCACTAGCCACCCCCGCGATGCCGCAGGTCACGTTCCGAGGCTCAGACGGTCGGCCCGGCGGCCCGGCGGAACTCGTGCTCCTGGCCCGCCCGGAGCAGCACCTTCTCGACGCCGACGCGCACCAGCACCGGAGCGGCGTCGCCCGGGGCGGCGGACACCCGCAGCCGGTCCGTCCCGAGGTGCACGGCCAGCAGCTGGTCACGGTAGCGGACCTGGAACTCCACCCGGGACAGCTCCGCCGGCAGCCGCGGGGTGAAGTCCAGGGCGTCCCGGGTGATCCGAAGCCCGGCGAAGCTGCGCTGGACCACGTCGATCGAGCCCGCCATGGCGCCCAGATGGATGCCCGCACTCGTGGTGCCGCCCTGCGTATCGTCCAGATCCGTGTCCAGCGCTTCCCGAAAGGTCGCCCACGCCCGCTCCGGATCGTGCTGCGCCAGCACGGAGGCATGCGTGACCCGGCTCAGGGTGGAACCGTGCGCGGTCCGGGCCAGGTAGAAGTCCACGGTGGCCGCGATCTGGGCCGGCTCGACGTCGTAGCCCATCCGGCGCAGGAACCCCAGGAGCTGGTCCTCGCCCAGGACGTATAGGAGCATGAGGACGTCCGCCTGTTTGGCCAGCCGGTAGTGGTTGGTGCTGTCACCTTCGGCCTCGAGGATCAGGTCCAGCCGTTCGATGTTCCGGTAGGCGCGGCGGTAGTGCTTCCAGTCGAGTTCCCGGAGTGCGCCGTAGCCGTCAAACTGGCTGATGATGCCGCCGCCGTGGAACGGCACAAACATGCGCCGGCTCAGGTGCCCCCAGGCGTCGATCTCCGCACCCGTGATCCCCAGCCGGGACCTCAGCTCCTCCATGTCGAAGCCCCGCACGGAATGCATGATCCACACCGCCTGGTCAAACACCCAGGCCGCCATGACGTTGGTGTACGCGTTGTCGTCCAGGCCGCCGCCGGGGTTGCCCGGATGGCCGGTGTGATACTCATCGGGCCCCATGACGCCCCTGATATGGAACCGGTCCTCCGCTGGGTCGTGCTCCGCCAGGGAGGCGAACAGCCTGGCCACGTCCACTATTATCTCGGCGCCGTGTCGGGTCAGCCAGCCGCGGTCCTGCGTCGCCTCGAAGTACTGCCAGGCGTTGTAGGCGACCGCCAGGCCGACATGCCGCTGCAGGTGGGAGTAGTCCGGCATCCAGTGCCCGGAGAGCTTGTTGAACAGGAACTTGGGTGTCTGCTCGGTGCCGTCGCTGCCGCTCTGCCACGGGAAGAGCGCGCCGCGCAGCCCGGCCTTCCGGGCCGCGTCCCGTGCCGTCCCCAGCCGCCGCCAGCGGTAGTCAATCAGTTCGCGGGCCACCGCGGGCAGCCGGGAGTTCAGGACCGGGAGGACGAACAGTTCATCCCAGAAGATGTGCCCGCGGTAGCCTTCGCCGTGGAGCCCGCGGGCCGGGACCCCGGCGTCGAGCTCGGCCGTGTGGGTGGTGAGCGTCTGCAGCAGATGGAAGACGTGGAGGTTCAGGATCAGCTGGGCCTGGGACGGGGCATCGGATTCAATGCTGAACGGCGCCAGCAGCAGGCTCCACGCCGCCTCATGGTCCGCCAGCAGCGCGTCGAACTCCTGGGGCGCGCGCGCCAGCACAGCGAGCGCCGCCGAGCCGGGCGAGGCGATGGCGTGGTCCCGCGACGTGGCGACGGCGACTGTCTTGGTCACCGTGATGGGGATGGCGTCCGTGACCTGCACGTCGAAGCGGTGGCTGTGCATCCCTCCCGCCACTTCGGGAATGCCACCGGCCGATTCGGGAATCGCGCCCGGCCCGGGCACCTCGTCAGGCCCGCCAGGCCCGCCAGGCCCGCCGGCCCCGGAATCTGGCTGCAGCGGTCCGCCGCGGGAAATCCGGGTCCGCAGCGCCAGGGCGATCCCGATCCTGCTCCCCGACGTCTGCGCCTGGACCGTCAGCTCCGCGGCGTCCGAACCGTCCGCCGACGAGGACACCGACGAGGACACCGCCACCGCCGTCAGGTGCCGGTTGGCCAGTTGGGCGTCCTCGGGCACGTTGGAGTTGGTGACGCCGGTGTCGCAGCCGCTGCGGATGCTGAGGGACCCGCTCCACCCGACGGCGGTCAGCGTGGTTTCCAGCGCGGCCAGATGGGGCTCGGCCATGGACACGAGCCGGCGCTGGAGCAGCTGCAGCTGCCGGCCGGCGTCGTCCTCCAGGAGCGCTTCCCGGCTCAGCAGGGCCCGTTTGAGGTCCAGGGTGCGGCGCTCGCTGCGAAGCGTCAGGCCGCCGTCGGACCACCATGCGCCGTCGCCGATCCGGACATCCAGCGGCAGCCAGTCCGGGATATTGACCATGTGCTCGTCCACCGTCTCTTCGCCTTGGACAACGCTCGCGAGGCTGTTGTAGACGCCGGCAAGGTAGCTGCCGGGATAGTGGACATCCCCCGCGCGGTGTTCCGGGGCGGCGCCGCGGGTGGCCAGGTAGCCGTTGCCGAGGGTGGTCAGGGCCTCCCGGTGCCCTTCGTGGGCCGGGTCGAATCCGTCGTAGACCAGCAGCCACGGGTGGGTGATCACCAGTCCGATGTCCAGTTCGCTGACATCTTCAACCACGACGTCGGCGCCCGCGGCTTCCAGCGCGGCCCGCCGCCCGGCCCGGTCAAGGCCCACCACAAGCCCGAATCCCCCACGCCGCCCGGCTTCGACGCCGGCCGCTGCGCCGGCGATCACCATGGCCCTCGCCGGAGTGATCTCCAGCCGGCGGACAGCCTCCAGGGCCAGCGCCGGAGCCGGCATCCCGGCGACGCCGTGGTCCAGTGCCGTCTGGCCGTCGACAATGTGGTCGAAGACATCGACAAGGCCCGCTGCGGCAACGATCGAGGCGGCGTTCAGTCCGGACGTGGCAAGGACCACCGGGATCCGCCCTGCCCGGAGCCGTTCAAGCAGCGCGACGGTGCCGGGGAAGACGGGAACTGGCCGGTCCGCGAGCAGGGATTCGAAAATTCCGTTCTGGTGCTGCGCGAGCCCGAACGCCGTCCACTCCGCCGGGCTGTCCGCGGGCGAGCCACGGGGGATGGCGACGCCGCGCGAGGCCAGGAACCCGGCCGCGCCGTCATCCCAGGTACGGCCCTCGATGCAGCGGGCGAACTCGTCGGCGGTAAGGGGCCCGCGCCGCGCGTCGGCGGGAAGCCGGGGGTCCGTCATGACGTCGTCTACGAGCTGTTTCCAGGCCGCGGCGCGGAGGTCGCCGGTGTCGGTCACGACGCCGTCGAGCTCGAAGATCACGGCATCGACGGGCGCCAGCGCGGCGGCAACTGTGGGCGACTCCGTCATGGCCCAGTCCTATCAGCGATCGATGCGGGGTAACAGTGGCGTTTGGCCCGGCTGCGCTCAGCCCAGGAGTGCGTCGAGGGTGGTGAAGCCGTAGCCGGCCTGGCGGATCCGGCTGATGACCTGGGGCAGCGCGTCGGCGTCCAGGGTGGTCCCGTCATCGGGATTGGAGCCGACATGCATCAGGACTATTTCCCCCGGTTGCAGGGCCGCCAGGGCACGGTCCGCCACGAGCTGAGCCGTCACCCCGCCGCTGGTGCCTTTCCAGCCCAGGGTGTCAACGCTCCAGCGCACCGGAAGATAGCCGAGGTTGTTGACCGTGGCGATGGTTCTGGCGTCGCGGTCACCGAAGGGAAAGCGGAAGAGTGGCCGCGGGTCCGCGCCGGCTGCCCTGATGGCCCGTTCGGCTGATCGGAGCTGGTCCGCGATGACGGCATCCGTCAGCCCCGTGAAGGCCGGGTGCGTCATGGAATGACTGCCCACCCGGTGCCCGCCGGCGACGATCGCCGCCACGCCTCCGGGATTCGCTGCAGCCCAGTTGCCGGTGAGGAAGAACGTGCCCCGCACGCCCGCGGCGGCGAGGCTCTGCAGGATGCTGGACAGTCCGGCAGAGTTGGCCCCGGCATCGAAGGTCAGGGCGACGGCGGCGCCAGCACCCGGGATGGCCTCCAGGTCCCGGCCGGCGAGCGCGGCGGGGAACGGCGGCGCGGGCGGCACGGGAGCGGGAGCCGGCGGTTCCGGAGCCGGCAGCGCAGGCGGAGCCGGCAGCGCGGGCGGTGCAGGCGGGGGCGCGGCAGTGACGGGGACGCTCGTCCCCGGGGGCGGCGAGGCAGAGGCCCCGGTGTCGGAGGCGGAGGCGGTCTCAGGGCCAGGTGCGGAGGGAGGTTCGGACGCCGTCGCGGATACAGGCGCGGATGCGGGCGGGGACGCGCCCGGCATCCTCTGCCACATCAGGACCGCGGCCCCGGCGCCCAACAGCACCACGGCAGCCACCACGGCCGCGATGACCCTCCGCCGGCGCGGGCCGCCCGCACCCATGGACCTCATGTTTCACCTTGGCACCACGCGCCACGGCAGGCTAGGGCTCAAAGGCCCCCGTGGGCGGCAAGAGCGGCGCAGTAGGATTCAAATAGTCGAAGACGTCAAAACTGACACGCCATCGAAGGCAGAAAATCCGTGAAATTCGTGCTCCGGTATCCGCTCGTCGCGGGGACCCTCGTTGCGCTGCTGGCGGTGCTGGCCCTTGTGGCCGCAGGTCAGGACGGCATGGCCCGGGTCGCCGCGAGCGCCTATGCCCTCGCCGTGGCAGCCTACCTCGCCGTCGGGATGGCCCGCCGGCTGGCAAGCGGGCAGTTCGGCATCGACATCCTGGCCGTCACCGCAATCGTCAGCACAGTGCTGGTGGGCGAGTACATCGCCTCGATGATCATCGTGCTCATGCTTGCGGGCGGCACGGCCCTGGAGGACTACGCCGCCGGCCGGGCCAAGGGAGAGCTGACGGCGCTGCTGGAACGCGTCCCGCAGACGGCCCACCGGGAGCGAAACGGCGCCTCCGCCGCCGGAACCCACACCGCCGCCGGCGCCTCCGCCGCCGGAACCCATACAGACGGAAACCACACAAACGGCCGGCACGAGGACGTGGCGGCCACCGACGTCGAGATCGGGGACATCCTGCTGGTCAAGCCCGGCGAGGTGGTCCCGCTGGACGGCGTTCTGCTTTCCGAGTCCGGATCGTTCGATGAATCCTCACTCACGGGGGAAAGCCTGCCGGTGGAGCGGTCCGCCGGGGAGGGCCTCATGAGCGGGTCGCTGAACGGTGAGGCCGCGGTCCGGATGCGGGTCACGGCGCGCATGGAGGACTCGCAATACAGCCGGATCGTCGCCCTCGTGAAGGAGGCGGCGGAAAGCAAGGCGCCCATGGTCCGGCTGGCCGACCGCTATGCCGTGCCGTTCACGGCCCTCGCCTACGTGCTCGGCGCCGTGGGCTGGATCATCAGCGGCAGCCCGGAACGCTTCGCCGAGGTCCTGGTGGTGGCCACGCCGTGCCCCCTGCTGATCGCCGCGCCGGTGGCGTTCCTCGGCGGCATGAGCCGCGCCGCGCGCTCCGGCGTGATCGTCAAGTACGCCGGGATACTGGAACAGCTGAGCCGGATCAAGACGGCTGCCTTCGACAAGACGGGAACCCTCACGTACGGGCGCCCGTCCCTGGTGCGCATCCGGACCGCCGGGCCCGTCGCAGAGGACGAGGTCCTGCAGTTGGCGGCGTCCGCGGAACAGTATTCCTCGCACGTCCTGGCAGCCTCGGTGATGGACGCCGCCCGGAACCGGGCCCTGCCCTTCGCGTCCGCCACCGAGGCCACGGAATTCGCCACGCACGGGGTGCGCGCCAGGTTTGACGGCCAGGACGTGGTGGTGGGCAAGCCCGCGTTTGTCGCGGAGTGGGCGTCCGGCGTGGTGGAGGCAGAGCTGGCCAGCGGCGAGCTCGCCATCTACGTCGGTGCCGGCGGAAAATTCGTGGGCTCGCTGGTGATGAGCGATCCCATCCGCAAAGAGACCCGCCGCACCCTCGGCGAGCTCAAGGCACTGGGCGTGCGCCGGACGGTCATGCTGACCGGTGACGCGCTCGCCACTGCCCGGCACATCGCGGACGAGGCAGGCCTCACCGACGTCCGTGCCGAGTGCCTGCCGCCGGACAAAGTCGAGGCCGTCAGATCGCTGCCGGACCGTCCGGTCATGATGGTCGGCGACGGCGTCAACGACGCTCCCGTCCTGGCGGTCGCCGACGTCGGAATCGCCATGGGCGCCCGCGGCTCGACGGCGGCCGGCGAGTCAGCCGACGTCGTGATCATCCTCGATGACCTCTCCAAGGTGGCGACCGCCGTCCGGATCGGGCGGCGCACCGTGCAGGTGGCCCTGCAGAGCATCTGGATCGGCATCGGGCTGAGCGTGGCCCTCATGCTGGCCGCGGCCGCGGGCTACGTGCCGGCCATCGCCGGCGCCCTGTCCCAGGAACTGGTGGACCTCGCCACCATCCTTAACGCCCTGCGCGCCCTTGGCCCGGGCCGCCACGGCGCAGCCAGCACGGTGCGGACCGGGGAAACCGCGCGGCGGGCCCCGCTACCGGGCTGACGCAGGCTTGGCTGGCTCTGTATCGCCCGGCACTCCCTTGGCTGACACTCCTTTGGCTGACACTCCTTTGGCTGACGCCGACTTTTCCGCTTCCGCGATCCGCGGCACAGTCTTGAGGTAGCTGTCCGGGTTCAGGGAGATCGAGTCGATCCCTTCTTGCACCAGGAACGCGGCGAACTCCGGGTGGTTGCTCGGTCCCTGCCCGCAAATGCCAATCTTGATGCCGCCGGTGTGGGCCTTCCGGATGGCCTCGCTGATCATCGCCATCACGGCCTCGTCCCGCTCGTCGAAGAGCGCCGCGAGCTGGCCGGAGTCACGGTCCACGCCCAGGACCAGCTGTGTGAGGTCGTTCGAGCCGATCGAGAACCCGTCGAAGCGGGTCGCGAACTTCTCGGCCAGGACCACGTTGGACGGGATTTCGCACATCATGTAGACCTGCAGCCCGTTGCTGCCGCGGACCAGGCCGTGCTCGGCCATCACGGCCAGGACCTTGTCCGCCTCCTGCGGCGTGCGGCAAAACGGCACCATGACAATCACGTTGGCGAACCCGAGCTTCTCGCGGACCCGTTTGAGTGCGGCGCATTCGAGCGCGAACCCCTCGCGGTAGCGGGGGTCGTAGTACCGCGAGGCGCCGCGGAAGCCAAGCATGGGGTTCTCCTCCGGTTCCTCGAAGGCGGCCCCGCCGAGCAGGTGCGCGTACTCGTTGGTCTTGAAGTCGCTGAGCCGGACAATCACGGGGCGGGGGTAATACGGTGCGGCGATCTTGGCGATGCCCAGCGACAGGGCGTCCACGAAGTACTCGGCCGGGTCCGCGTAGGCCTGCGCGAGCTCCCGGATCTGCTGCGCCTCGGCGAGGTCCGTGACGCGTTCCGGGTGGACAAGTGCCATGGGATGGACGCGGATCAGGCTGCTGATGATGAATTCCATCCGGGCTAGCCCGACGCCGTCGGCCGGCAGCCGCCACCACTGGAAGGCCGCGGCCGGGCTGGCGATGTTGACCATGACGGCCGTGCGCGTTGCGGGCAGCGCGCCGAGGTCCACGTCCTCGGTTTCGAAGGCCAGGGTGCCGTCGTAGACGCGGCCCAGATCGCCCTCGGCGCAGGAGATTGTCACGGGCCGGCCCTCGGCCAGGACGGCCGTGGCGTTGCCGGTGCCGACGACGGCGGGGACGCCCAGCTCGCGGCTGACGATCGCGGCGTGGCTTGTGGGGCCGCCGTGGTCCGTGACGATGCCGGCCGCCCGTTTCATGATGGGCACCCAGTCCGGATCGGTCATTTCGGTCACGAGGATGGCGCCGTCGCGGAACGTCGCGATGTCCGCCGCGGTCCGGATCACGCAGGCCGTGCCGTGCGCGATCGAGTCGCCGATGGCCGATCCCGCGGCGAGCACGGGTCCCTGTTCCAGCAGATGGTGGATGGTGAAGTGCGGCCCGGTCCGGAGCGACTGGACCGTCTCGGGGCGGGCCTGGACCATGAAGAGTTCCCCGGTCTCGCCGTCGCGGGCCCATTCCATGTCCATGGGCCGGCCGTAGTGGTTCTCGACCGCGACGGCCCAGCGGGCGAGGGCGAGGATCTCGGCGTCGCCCAGCACGAAGGCCCGGCGCTCGGCCTCCGAGGTGTCCACCATCCGGGTGCGGGCGCTCCCGCCGCGGGCATAGACCATTTTCCGGGCCTTGGAGCCGAGGGATTTTTCGATGATCGGGGTGATGCCCTCCGCGGCCGCGGATTCTGTCAGGAGCGGCTTGAAGACCAGGTACTTGTCCGGGTTGATGGTGCCCTGGACGACGGTTTCGCCAAGGCCCCAGGCCGCGCTGATGACGGCTGCGCGGGGAAAGCCCGAGTCGGTATCGATGGAAAACATCACCCCGGAGGCCCCGACGTCGGAACGCACCATCCGCTGGATGCCGATCGAGAGGGCGACGTCCATGTGGTCGAAGCCCTTGACCTCGCGGTAGCTGATGGCCCGGTCCGTGAAGAGCGAGGCGTAACAGCGGCGGCAGGCGTCCAGCAGTTCCCGCTCGCCCGCGATGTTCAGGAAGGTCTCCTGCTGCCCGGCGAAGCTCGCGTCCGGGAGGTCCTCGGCGGTGGCGCTGCTGCGCACCGCGACGGCGAGCCTGTCCAGGCCGGCGCGTTGCCCCAGGGTCCGGTAGTGGGCGCGGATGGATTCGGCGATGTCATCGGGGAACTCGCTGGCCAGGAACAGCTCCCGGACGGCCTCGCCGGTGGCGCGCAGCGTGGCGTCGCCGGACCGGTAGGCGGCAATGCGTGATCGCATGGCGGCGTCGATCCCGTTGGCCGCGATGAACTCGCGGTACGCGGCGGCCGTGGTGGCGAACCCGTCGGGGACCCGGACCCCCTCGCTTTGGAGGGTCCGGATGAGCTCGCCCAGCGAGGCGTTCTTCCCGCCGACCAGCGGGACGTCGGCCATGCCGATCTCGTCAAACCACATCACGGGCGATTCAGCCATGTCGGCACTCCTGTGCGTTGTCGGTGGTCCCATACTGCGTGGGACCGGTGTCCCGGGGTCAGGGGCTTTGGACCCGCGCTCCGCCGCCGGGTGCGGTGCCGCCGGCGGGGAAACCGGCCCGGCGGTGGCGGACGATCTTGTACAGCCAGTCGGCGAGGAGGACGGCGGGGACGGCGGCCAGCGCCACGGCCAGCCCTCCCGGAGTTGGCGGCGCTTGGCCCAGCAGCGTCGCCAACGGTCCGAGGAACAGGAACACGCACAGCAGCCCCAGCTCGGCCAGCACGGCCCACAGCAGCAGCCTGTTGGTGAACCAGCCCAGCCGCCAGGGCGGAACGGTGGCGCTACGGCAGGCGAAGGCGTTCGCCAGCTGGGCCAGGACAACCGTGGTGAAGGCCGCACCCGACGCCGCCATGAGCACGTCCATGGGCGGCAGTTCCGTGCCGGGCCGCCACCCCGCGCCGAGCAGCACCACCGTGTACGCCGTCATCTCCATCACTGCCTCCACCGGTCCCAGCAACCCAAACACCCGGAACATGAGGGCGCGGTCCATAAGGTGCCGGCGCTCGGGCGGCCGCATCAGCGTCCCCTTGCTGGGCGTCTCGCTGCCCAGGGCCAGGGCGGGCAGCAGGTCGGTGCCGATGTCCAGGGCGAGGATCTGCAGCACGCCCAGCGCCAGCGGGAAGCGGCCGCCGGACAAAGCCCAGATGACGAACGGAGTGAGCTCGGCGACGTTGTCCGTCAGGTGGTACGTCAGGAAGCGCCGGATGTTCGCGTAGGTGGCGCGGCCCTGCTCCACCGCGGCGATGATCGTGGCGAAGTCGTCGTCCAGTAGCACGAGGTCCGCGGCCTCACGGGCGACGTCGGTGCCGCTGCGTCCCATCGCGACCCCGATGTCGGCCTGCTGCAGCGCCGGGCCGTCGTTGACGCCGTCGCCGGTCATGGCCAGGACGTGCCCGCGGCCCTGAAGGAGGCGGGCCACCCGCAGTTTCTGTTCCGGCGTCACCCGGCTGACCACCACTCCGTCACGGTCCAGCAGGGCCGCCAGGACGGCGTCGTCCTCGGACAGGTCCGGTCCCTGCAGCACGGTCTCTGTGGGGCCGAGCAGCCCCGTCTCCCGGGCGATGGCGGCGGCGGTGAAGGCGTGGTCGCCGGTCACCATGGCCACCTTGATTCCGGCGTCGCGGGCCGCTTGGAGGGCCACCTTCACCTCGGTCCGGGGAGGATCGTGCAGGCCCATCAGGCCCAGGAGTGTCAGCCCGGCCTCGACGTCTTCCAGCTTGAACGTGGCGCCGGGCGGCCCCGGCAGGCTGCGCTGGGCGACGGCAAGCACCCGCAGGCCATGGGCGGCCATCTCATCGACCATGTCCATTGCCCGCTTCGAGCCGGGGTCCGAAGCCCCGGTGCCGGGTGCGGCACCGGCACCGGTTCCCGTGCACAGCGGAATCACGGACTCCGGGGCCCCCTTCACGAAGAGCGTGGTGCCGACGATTGCCGACTCCCGAAGCCTGCGGGGATCGAACGCGAACCGGTGCGACGGCGTCGGCCACTCCGGCTGTTCGCCCGGAAGGGCGAGGCGGACGGCGAGCGCGTCGATGGCCGCCTCCATCGGGTCCCCTTCCGGTATCCACCGGCCCTCGTGGAGGACGGCGCGCCCCACCGAGGCGGCGCGCGCCGCGACGCTGAGCCGCCGGGCCTCCGCCACACCGCCGCCCGTGATGTCCGCTTCGGGGTCGTAGCCCTGGCCGTTGATGGTCAGCAGTCCGGCCGGGGTCCAGACCTCGACGACGTTCATCCGGTTCTGCGTCAGGGTTCCGGTCTTGTCCGTGCAAATGAAAGTGGTGGAGCCCAGGGTCTCCACGGCTTGGAGGTTGCGCACGAGCGCGTTGCGCCTGGCCATGCGCTGCGCGCCGACCGCCAGGGAGAGCGTGACGGTCGGCAGCAGGCCCTCGGGGACCAGCGCGACGGCCACCCCGATGGCGAACAGGAAGGCATCGCGCCAGGAAATGCCGACCACAAGCGAGATGACGAAGAACAGGGCGCCGATACCCAGGGCCATGGTGGCGGTGATGCGGACGATTCGTTGCAGTTCCAGCGACAGCGGGCTGGTGGGGGCTTCGACTTTTCCTGTCAGGGCTGCGATCTCCGCGAGCCGGGTCTGGCCGCCCGTCACCGAGACCACGCCTTCGGCCTGCCCGTTGACCAGGAATGTCCCGCCGAAAGCGGTGTCGCCCGGGGATTTGGCGACAGCCTCGCTTTCGCCCGTCAGCATCGACTCGTCCACCTCGCAGCTGGCGGCCAGGGCCAGCCGGAGGTCTGCCGGAACGCGGTCGCCGGCCACCAGCACCACGACGTCGTCCGGCACCAGTTCGGTGGAGTGGACCTTGATGACGCGGCGGTCCCGGCGGACCGACACCATGGCCGGGAGCAGTTCGCGGAGCTTGGCGGCGGCGTGCTGGGCCCGCTCCTGCTGGATATAGGCGAACACCCCGTTGACCACGATCACCACCACGATGGCCACACCCAGCTCCGGCATGCCGGCAATGAACGCGAAGAAGGCCGCCACCCAGAGCATGATCGCGAAGAAGTGGGTCAGCTCCGCCAAGAGCCTCCGCCAGCCAGGGATCGGCCGGGGCTCGGGCAGCTTGTTGGCACCGAATTGTTTCAGCCGCCGGGCAGCTTCGTCGGCACTGAGGCCGGCTACGGCCGACAGCGAGTCCTGCCCCGCGCCGGGATTCACCCCCGCGCTCCGCCCCTCATGGGCACCGCCGGCCGCCGGCCCTGATCAGGTACCTCATGGATCGAGCATGCTGCCGGCCGCCGGGGCCGGTAAGGGCCAAAGGTCCGCTGTCCCGGGGCCGCCGCCGTCGTTCAGTCGCCGGCGGGACCTATCCCGAACTCGCTCTGGATCCGCACGCGGGCCCCCCGTTCAACCAGGGTGGGGACGAATGTCCTGATCCGGCCGGCTTCCAGGGCCTCGAACTCCTCGCCGACAATCCAGACAATGTGCAACCGCGGAACGTGCGGAAACCGGGTCATCAGGCGGTCAACGACCTGGTCGATGCCGGGTTCTTTCGCAGCGTCGGTCACTTCTTCAGTGTGGAGCGGACCGGTCATGGCGTCAATGAGTCCCCGCGGCAATGCGTCGTCAGCCTGCGGGCGGCGGCAGCAACTGGGCCAGCCCTCGCAGGTAGGTACCAAAGCCGTGCGGCGCCCGGGCGTGGGTCCGGCCCGAGGTCATGACCCGGGTGCTGTCCGTCGCCGTGACCGTAAAGGCCCGGCTTCGGAGGTTATGAACGAGGGTCCGGTCCTCTTCCGAGGTGATCCGGGCGAACCCTCCGGCGGCCAGGTAGGCGGAAGCCCGGACCCCGAAATTCGCCCCGTAAATGTGGGGATGGTCCTCGTGGAAGGGGTGGCGTTCGCGCCAGCGCCGGAGCACATCAGGGTCCATTCCGGCGGGGTCCGGTTCCACGGATCCGAGCACGGCGTCGGCCCCCGCCTCGGCGAACTCAAGCTGGCGCACCAGCCAGTTCTCCGGCACGCGGGAATCGGCGTCGGTGTTGGCCAGCCACGTCCGGCCGGCCCAGAGCGGCTGGGTCCAGCGCTGGCCCGGCGGCCGCAGCCGGGGCACGCCGATGCCCGAGGCCCGGACGCCGGCGGCCCGGCTGGCGCCGGCACTGCGGAAACTGACCTCCAGGGCGCTGAACCGCGGGTCCGCGGCAGCGAAGCCGGCCGCGATGGCGGCGGAGCCGTCCGTGCAGCTGTCCAGCACCACCGTCATGCGAACATCGACGTCGGGCCGGACCCTGTGCAGGGCGCCGGCGGACCGCTGCAGGGCCCGCAGCGCCTGGTCAAGGTGGTCTTCTTCGTTGTGTGCGGGCATGACGACGGCGACCCGCTCGATCCGGTGCCCGCGCGGCAGCGGCAGCGCAGCCATCCCGGTCACCGCCCCCGTTCCTGGGCTCCGCCGTCGGGCACAGAGTCCGGCGCCGCATCCGGCGCAGATTCCGGCGCCAGAAGCACCTCAAGGACAAAATCGTGTTCCTGGTAGATCCCGCCGCCGGCCCAGCCCAGCTGCCGCCGGGCCGCGGCGTGGACCGAGTCGCCGTCGAGTTCCCAGCCGGAAACGAGGTGCCGCCAGTGGCACAGCACGAGGGTTCCACCGGGCATGAGAGCGCCCCCGATCCGGCCGAACAGGGCTTCGAGCTCTGCCGGCGAGAGGTAGTAACCCACCTCCGAGACAACAATCAGGTCGAACGATCCCTCCGGCCACTGGTCCGGGACTGTCAGGTGGCGCGTCCGCGCAGCGGGCAGGTGGGCGAGCCGTCGGGCGGCGCGGGCCAGTGCTGTGCTGCTGGCGTCAACGGCGAGGAAGCTTCCGCACCGCGGCGCGAGCTCCGCGCTCAGCATCCCGATCGAGCACCCGATCTCCAGCCCGGCCGTGTAGCCGACGGCGGGCAGCGCGGCGAGCGTGAGGGCACGCTTCCGGTGCTCGTACCAGCTGGAGGCGTACTGCCAGGGATCCTCGTCCCGGGCATGAACGGCATCGAACAGACGCTCCGCGTCGCCCGCGGCGTAGGGGCGCGGGGACCCGCCATCGCCGTCGGACGGGGCGTTTGACGGGGCGTTCCCCGCCGGGACCTTCGCCGGGTGCCAGGCAAACGTCTCCCAGGTCCGCTCGAAGTGCGCCAGGAAGTCCGGCGTCAGGAGCACCTCATCGCCCGGCAGCCCGGAGAGCGGCTGCACCTGGGAAACGTGCGCCGCCATGGCCGCAGCCTTGGCTTGTTGCTCTGCGGGGCGCAGCGGCAGCCGGAACCAGCCGTGCCATGCCGCACCGTCCGGGCCGGGCGGCGCGTCCGGTGCGGCCCACAGCCAGTACCAGATGGGGTATTCCAGGAGTCCGTGGCCCGCCACGGCGCTGAGCTCGGCGGCCACGGAGCCGAGGACGTCGTGGTCGGTATGGCCGTCCAGGCGGTAGGGCGCGACGAGCACCACCTCTTCGGCGGCACGCCCGCACCCGGCCGACGCTTCGCGGACTGCAGCGCGGATCTGCTCGCGGTATTGGGCGAGTTTGCCGTCGGGCAGGCCCAGGCACTGCCATTCCTGGTCTCCGCCCCATGCCCGGTCGCCAAGCAGGTGCGTCAGGGCGCCGCCGAATTCCTGCACCCGGACCGCGGCGAGCTGGTCCGGCGTCGTGGTTGCCGAGCCGGGGTGCGACGCCTCCCCCGCCGTGCACAACAGCACGCGGACAGTGGCGCCAACGGCCCGCAGCCGGGCCAGCAATCCTCCGGCGCCGAGCGATTCGTCGTCGGGGTGGGCAGCCAGGACAACAAACGCCCGGCCGGCGAGGTCCGCGTCATCGAGCGGCAGCTCCGGCAACTCCGCCGCACCGCCGGCAGCCCACGCGGCCTCGCTGGTCCCCGCATCGTTGTGGGTGAAACTCACCATGGGTTGTTTCCCGCCAGCGTCAGCGCGCCCAGCTGCGCGTCGTCGCGCATGGCGTGGTGCTGGCGAATGTACAGGGCCAGGTCTGCCATCCGTTTTCCGTAGCCCTCATCAAAGGCGAGCGGGGCCGGCCCAAGATTCTGGCTCACGAGCGCCTGGATGCGTTCGACGGCGGTGGCCACGCTGCCCCGGACGCGCAGGGCCTCACGCCATGCGCCGCCGTCGGAAAGTTCCCCCGCGTCGATCCGGGCGGCGGTCTGCGCGAGGTACCCGGTCAGGGCGGCCAGCGTGCGGTCGATCTCGCCGAGGTGGGCCAGCGCAATCTGGTCCGGCTCCCGTCCGCCGTCGGCGGCTTTCCGCAGGGAAGCGGTGAAGCTGCGCGCCACCGCTACGGCGCCGCCCAGCCAGCAGGCGGCCACGCCCATGCCGCCCCAGGCGAATCCCGGGCGCTGGTAGTACCAGCCGGCTCCGCCCAGCGGAACGGCCGGGACGCCGTCGAAATGCACCGTGCCGCTGGGGATTTCCCGCAGGCCCCGGCTGGTCCACTCCGGGTCCGCAAAGCTCACGCCATCTGCGTGGAGGTCGACCGCGAATGCGGCGCGGCCGCCGCCCTCGACGTGCGCGGTCAGCACCGCATGGTCCAGCTGCGCGGCAAGCGAACACCAGGGCTTGGAGCCGTGGAGCAGGAAGCAGCCCCCGGCCTCTTTGGCCTCAAGCCGGAGCCCCGGGGCCTCTGCCGCGAACACGCCCCAGGCGCCTTCAAAGCGGGTCCCGCCAAAGTCCGGGCAGTCCCGGCCTTCCCCCGCGGCCAGGCCTGCCGCCTGCCCCAGGATCGCCGCGGCGTCCAGGTGCGGTTCCAGCACACGTCCGGCGGCGACGTCGACGGCGGTCACGGACGCCAGGATCTCCCACAGGAAAGCGGTCCGCCCTTCCCCCGGTTTTGGCGCCGTCGCCGCGGCCGCTTTGGCCAGGTCCAGCAGCGCCGGGACGTCGCCGACGGCGGCCTGCGCCTCGGCCAGGAGAGGGCTGATGGCATCCAGGTCTCCAGCCGCAGAGCTGATCCTGACGGGGCTGACGGTGGTAGGGCCGATCCTGACTGGCCTGATCCTGGCGGGGCCGGCCGTGGCAGGTCCGGGCGTGGCAGAGGGTGCGTGGCGGTAGGTGAAGGTCCCGTTCATTTCGGCTGCCTGTATTCCTTCGGGCTGGGCGGTTCGGGCTGGGCGGTTCTGGCTGCGGGCGGGCTGCAGAGCCGGAGTCCTGCGCGTCCTCGGCGTGCCGCGGCGCCGCTGCCCAGCTATCTAAGCATACTTAGCACTTTTTGCTGACCGGCCGCGCCCGCTCCACTGCGGCCGCTCGAAGGCCCTCCCGCACCTACCGGACGATCGCACCTACCGGACGATCGCAAGGGCGAAGCCGTCCCACCCCTTCGAACCCACGGTCTGCATGACGGTGCCGTCCAGCCGCGGGTCGTCGCCGAGCATCTGCAGCGCGCTGATGATTCCCGGGGCGTTCACCGTGTCCATCGACGCGTCCAGCACGGCGCCTTCCCATACGACGTTGTCCATCACGATGGTGGTGCCGGGCCGGCCAAGCCGGATGGCCCAGTCCAGATAGTGGGGGTTGTTTTCCTTGTCGGCGTCGATGAACACGAAATCGAACGGCGGCCCCGCCTCGGCTTCCAGCTCGCGCAGGGTGTCCAGCGCCGCGCCGACCCGGATGTCCACCTTGTGGCCCAGGCCCGCGTCGTCAACGTTCGCGCGCGCGACGCGGGCATGCTTAGGGAGGTACTCGCAGGTGACCAGGCGACCGCCGTCGGGCAGCCCCTGGGCCATCCAGATGGTGCTGAAGCCGGCCAGCGTGCCGATTTCCAGGACGCGGCGGGCGCCGGAGAGCTGGACCAGCAGTTTCAGGAGTTTGCCGGCATTGGGCGCCACCTCGATCGGCGGCATGCCCGCTTCAAGGGCGGAGGTCACGGCGCGCTGGAGCGCGCGGTCCGGGCGGACCACGACGTCGGAGAGAAAGTTCTCCACGGCGACCCAGCCGGGGGTGGACTGATGCTCGATCATGCCCCCAGTGTCCCAGCCGTCCCGGTCCGGCGGTAGCCTCTCAGCGCCCGCCTGCTGCCTAACTGCCGAGGGCCTCTTCCAGCCGCTCCACCTTGCCGGTCAGCTCGCCGCTGTAACCCGGCCGGATGTCGGCCTTCAGGACCAGGGAGACGCGGGAGCCGTAGGCGCCTACGGCGTCGGTGGCCCGTTTGACGACGTCCATGACCTCGTCCCACTCCCCCTCGATCTCGGTGAACATGGAACTCGTCCGGTTGGGCAGGCCGGACTCCCGGACGATCCGGACTGCAGCCGCGACGGCGTCGTGGACCGAAGCGTCGCCGGGCGCCTGGCCGTTGGCGGGGTCACCGGAGGGTGCTACGGAGAATGCGACCAGCATGTAATGGTTCCCTTCACTCGGTCCGGACAGCGAGGCGGAAAATCGGGGCTGTCCCGCATCAGTCTTTCACGGGATTCTGCCACCGGACCGCCCGGATTTGCGGTGGAAACCGTCACATAACGCACTACCGGGCGGTAACTGCTTCGCTCACGCCGTGCGTTGCTAACCTAGGCAAATGAACCGGGCAGTAGACCGCAGGCCGCTCCGCGCAGACGCCGCGCGCAACGTGGACAAGATCATCTCCGCGGCCCGGCAGTGTTTTCGCGAGCACGGCCCTGAAGTGCCGCTGCAGACCATCGCCGCCACGGCCGGCGTGGGGCCGGCCACCCTCTTCCGGAACTTCGCCGACAAGGAAGAACTGGTGCTCGCCGCCTTGAACCGGCAACTCCGGCTCCAGGTGGATCCTGCCATCGATGCGGCCCTGGCCGATTCGGACGCCGCCGCCGGACTCTTTCGCGTCATCGATGCCACGATGCGTGTTGCCAGCGAGGAGGCCAACCTCCTGGGAGCTGTCGCTGGCCGGCGGGGGCTGCTGACCGGGATCACCGGGGGCCTGATTGAATCCATCGCCGTGCTGCTGGGCCGCGGGCAGGGTCAGGGCACCCTGCGCAGCGATATTTCCATGACGGACATGATCCGCCTGCTGGCCATGCTGATCGGCGTCGTGGACACGATGGAGCCTGGCTCCGACGCGTGGCGGCGCCCCGTGGCGCTGGTTGAGGACGCCATCCGGACGGAGCGGCCGGACCGGGCGTTGCCGCCGCAGGCCCCGCTGCCGGGCACCGCCTTCGACGCCGTTCTTGGCTAGCGGCCCGCCGGAATACGATCGCCGGTGTGGCGGTTGTCCTAAGTCATGAAAGCGATGACTTACAGCCAGTACGGAAGTCCGGACGTCCTTGAACTGACGGAGCAGCCCCTGCCGAAAGTGGGGCCCGGAATGGTCCTCGTGAAGGTCAAGGCGGCGTCGGTGAACCCGGTCGACTGGAAGATCATGGCGGGCTACCTCGATTCCCTGATGGACCTGCAGTTCCCGGCCATTCCAGGCTGGGACGTCGCGGGCGTCGTTGAGTCCGTGGGCATCGACGCCCCGCAGTTCAGGCCCGGCGACCACGTCATCTCCTACGCCCGCAAAGACTTCGTCCACGGCGGCAGTTTCGCCGAGTACATCGCCCTGCCGGAGCGGCTCCTGGCCCGGAAGCCGGAAACGCTGGACTGGAACCAGTCCGCCGGCCTTCCGCTCGCCGGGCTGACCGCGTACCAGGTCCTGACCCGACTGGACGTCAAGGCGGCAGACACGCTCCTGATCCATGGCGGGGCCGGCGGCGTGGGCTCGCTGGGAATCCAGATCGCGGTGGCACTCGGCGCCCGGGTGATCGCCACCGCCTCCGAAAAGAACCATGACTTCCTCCGCTCCCTCGGCGCGGAACCAGTCAGCTACGGGGACGGCCTCGCGGAGCGAGTCCGGGCGCTGGCACCAGGGGGCGCCGACGTCGTTGCCGACTTCGTGGGAGACAACCTGGACACCACGCTGGCCGTCCTTGCAGAGGGAGGACGGCATGCCTCCATCGCTGACAGCGCGGTGGAACAGCACGGCGGCACCTGGATGTGGGTAAACCCCATCGGGGCCGATCTGGAGCGCTTGTCGCATCTGGTGGACGAGCGCCGGCTCCAGGTCGAGGTGGCCCGGACGTTTCCGCTGGCGGAGGCAGCCGAGGCATTCAGACTGAACATGGAGGGCCACACCCGGGGCAAGATCATCGTAAAAATATCATCGTAAAAGTCGACGACGCCGGCTGACCGGCACTCGGGCCGCGGTCAGGTCTGGGGACCGAAGTCGGCGGCGAATGGCCCGGGCTCGAACTTGCGCAGGATCTCCTCGGCCACGAGCCGAAGCTTGACGTTGCGGTTGTTCGAGACCTTGCTGAGCAGAGTGAAGGCCTCGGCCTGTGAGCACCGGCTCTGGGCCATGAGAATTCCGGATGCAAGGTTGATGATGGTCCGGGATTTCATGGCTTGGAGCAGATCCCGGTTCATGTCCTGGACCGATCCCAGGCGCACGGCCAGGCGCATGGATTTCCCGGCCGTGGCGGCAAACGCCTGACAGCTCGCGGCCGCCCCGCCGTCGAACGCGTGCGGATCGGCCGCCAGATACGTCAGTGCGGCCGCGGCCCCCTCGTCCAGGGCCACCGGGACGCTCAGCGCGCTCCGGATGCCCCACCGGGCAGCGGTGCGCCGGTAGCGGTCCAGCCGCGGCTGCGTGGGGCCTTCTGCGGGGCCCTCTGTGATGCTGCCGTCGGGGCCGCCGTCCAGCCGGGTTGCCCGGCCGGTCTCCAGCGCCTCCAAGGCGGGCCCTGCTGTCCGGTCCTGCAGCTGCTCCAGCGCCAGCGCGGCGGGGTCACTGCCGGCCGTCACGGCGGGCTTCTGCGCGCGGAGGAGGCGCACCGAACTCAGCACCCGGCAGCCTGCCACGGATGCGCCGAACTCGGCTATTGCGCCGGACAATTCCTGCAAAAACTCGTCGAGGCTGGCATTTTCAAGCACCAAGTCCTGCAGGTGCTCCGACAGCCTGGCGCCCGGCATCAGTCCTCGACCGGTTTTTCTTTGGCTTCAAGGAGGTGTTGCTGCAGTTTTTCTTCGGCTTCCCGGCGCCGGCGGGCCATCTCGCGCAGCTCCCGGGTGGATTCAGCTCCGGCAGAAACAAACGGCTCGTGCGGCTTGGCGTGATGATGCTTGCGCGGCTCCTCAGCCTCCGGGTCGTCATGTTCACTCATGTTCGAATGCTCCCATGCGGTCCCTGCGGCAAGTAGGGACTAAAGACCGTTCCCGCCACACCCGTGGCCGCGTTAGAAGGGGCCGCGTTAGGGGGGCGGGCAGGCGGGTCAGTTCCAGCCCAGCAGTCGCAGCCCGGCGGCCGCGGCCGCGCCGGCGATCACCACCACCAGGAACGGCGCACGGAACCACAAGGCGATGGCCGCCGCGGCCAGCGCACCCAGTCGGGCGTCCAGCGCGAGCGACTGGCCCGACGCGACGGTATTGACCACCGTCAGGGACGCCAGCAGTCCGATCGTCATAGTCCCGGCAATCCTGGACATCCGCGGGTTGCGGAGCAGACTGGCCGGCACCAGGTATCCGAGCAGCTTCCAGGCGTAGGCGAGCAGGCAGGAGAGCAGCAGCCACAGCCAGAGGTTCATGCGGGGTCTCCCGGGTGCTCGCCAGGCTGGTCGCGGTGGTGGTGCGCGTGCTGCTCCGCATAGGGGTCGACGTCCGGTTCGAGGCCTTCGTCGCTGCGGCCGTGGCTGAACCATCCGATTCCGGCCGCGACAACCGCGGCGACGAGAATCGGCACTCCCGGCGGCGCGAACGGCACGGCCAGCACGGTGGCCAGCGCGCAGACGGCCGCGATCGCCATGGGCTCCCTGCCCTTGAGCCGCGGCCACAGCAGGCCCAGGAAGGCTGCCACGGCGGCGCCGTCGAGTCCCCACTGTTTGGGATCCCCGAGGGCCCCGCCCGCCAGCGCGCCGAGGGCCGTGAACAGGTTCCAGAGGACGAACACCCCGATGCCGGCGGTCCAGAAGCCGCGTTTCTGCTCGTCCGGGTCCGTCTGCCCCGTGCTGGTGGCGGTCGACTCGTCGATGGTCAGCTGGGCGGCGGCGAACTTGCGCCACCCGTGCGGCTGCAGCAGGGCGTTGATCTGCATGCCGTAGATTCCGTTGCGCATGCCCAGCAGTGTCGCGGCGCTCATCGCGGCGACGCCGGACCCGCCTCCGGCCACCACGCCGATGAAGGCGAACTGCGAGCCACCGCTGAACAGCAGCAGGCTCAGGGCCATGGTCTGCCAAAAATCGAGGCCGGAGGTGACGGACAAGGCGCCGAAGGAGACGCCGTAGAGACCGGTGGCAATGCTGATCGACAACCCAATCCGCACCGCCGGCGACTGCAGGATTTTCACGGGCGCCGGTTCCGCCGTGTCAGGGTCCAGGCCCACGCGATGAGGGGCGCCTGGAGCGGGAGGCGCAGGGTGTGCACCCGTCGCCGGTGCGGCGTGCCCCCGGGCCCGTAGGCCGCGCGCAGGGCGTCAACGTGGCCGGCGAGGAATGCGGTGAACATTGCCGTGACGCAGCCGGCGGCGGCCGGCCGGGAGGCGGGGATCAGGAGTCCGACGGCGGCGGCCGCTTCAAGCAGGCCGCTCGCCGCGACCCATTCCTCACGGGACAGCACGGCCAGCGGGCCGTTGGGCTGCGCGCCGGAGTCGTCGCGGCAGAGGATGTCGGGAACCACCGGGTGGAAGAATTCGGGCTCGCGGAAGTGCTTGGCGGCGCTGGCAAGCAGCAGCGCGCTCATCGCTGCCGCGGACAGCGTCTGGAGGGCCCGGCCGGACCAGCGGAATGGCATGCAACCACTCAACCACAGCGGCCGCGCCCGCCGTAATTCGCCGGGGATCCGCAGCCCGCCTTGGTTCCAGCGCGGCTTGGTTTCAGCAGTAACGGCTCCGGCAGCCAGGCGGGACAGTTACCGGAGGGGCTGGCTGTCCGCCAGGAGCTGGGACAGGACCTGGGCCGGCCAGTTGGTGGTGATCTCATGGATCCCCAGTTCTTTGCACCGCTCGACGTCGTCCGCGGCGTCGACCGTCCATACCCGGAACCGTCGCCCCGAGCCGAGCCAGCGCTCAACGGTCCCGGCGTGCGCGCGGACGTAGCCGATGCCGGGACCGGCAAGGCCCGCCTCGGCCGCGTCCAGGATCCGTTCGCCCTCTGCCTGGGCGGCCTTCATGACGTTGGCCAGGGCCCCGCCGGTCAGGGCCCCGAGGCCCAGTTCCTCCCGGATTTCCGCCACGTTGACGTCGTCGATGAGCTGGCAGACGGCTTCTGCCGGCACGGACTCGAGCAGGTGCTTCACGGCGTCGGGGCTGAAGCTCATGAAAGAAACGCTGATGTTTTCCAGCATCGACGTCGCCGGATCCCATCCCTCGTTCCGCAGGACCTCGAGGACACGGTCTTCAAGTCCGAGGTGGAACGGGCTCGGGTGTTTGAACTCAATCGCCAGGCCGATCCCGCGGCCGGCCCCGCGCAGGATGTCGAGCAATTCCGGCAGGGTCAGGAACTGCTCGGACTTGGCGCCGTAGGCCTCCGGGATCCGTGCTCCCTTCCAGGAGGAGAAATCCAGCAGCCGGAGCTCGTCCAGGGTCCGGTCCGCGACCTGACCGGTGCCGTCCGACGTCCGGTCCAGGGTGGAATCGTGCAGCAGCACCACGTGCTGGTCCCGGGTCAGGTGGACGTCGCATTCCACGCCGTCAGCGCCGTCGGCGATTGCCTGCAGGTACGCCGCCCGGGTGTGCTCGGCGAAGGCCCCGCTGGAGCCCCGGTGGGCATAGACCAGAGGACGGGCGGCTGTGGACACGTCGGTCGTCATGGTGCCACGTTAGCGGACTGCGGGCTCCCCGGCGGGGCTAGGCTGGGCTCATGCAGGTGAACACTGAGCCAACTGCCCCGACCCGTGCCGCGGAACCTCCGGGCGGCGTTCCGAACGGTCCCGCCGGACGGCGCCCCGCCGCGTCCAACGACGCCGAGAAGGCGGCGGCGCTGCGCAGGATGAAGCTCCTGGCGCTCTCGCTCCTGGTCGTCATGGCCGTGATCTTCATCGTCGCGTTCGCCCTGCAGAAGTACTATCCGTGGCTCGAATACGTCCGTGCCGCGGCCGAGGGCGGCATGGTGGGCGCCCTGGCCGACTGGTTCGCCGTCACGGCCCTGTTCAAGTACCCCATGGGAATCAAGATCCCGCATACCGCCATCATCCCGCGCCGCAAGGACCAGATCGGGGCCTCGCTGGGCGAATTCGTGGAGACCAACTTCCTCTCCGAACAGGTGGTCCAGGAAAAGCTGGCGTCCGCGGACATCGCGCGCAAGGCCGGCGCCTGGCTGTCCAGCCCCGGCGGCCCGGACCGCGTCGCCAAGGAGGGTGCCGCCGTCATTCGCGGCGCGTTCAAGGTCCTCAACGACGACGACGTCCAGGCCGTGATCGAGGGCATGGTCCGCAAGCACCTGCTCACCCCGCCGTGGGGCCCGCCGGTAGGCCGGCTCGCCGAGCGGATCTTCGCCGACGGCCACCACCACGCTCTAGTGGACCTGCTTGTAGACCGCACCGTGGACTGGGTGCGGGACAACCAGGAGACGGTTAACAGGCTGGTCACCGACCGCTCCCCGACGTGGGTGCCGTCGTTCGTGGACGGGCTCGTGGGCGACAAGGTGTACGTGGAGATCCTGAAGTTCACCCGCGCCGTGCAGTCCGATCCGCAGCACCAGGTCCGCCAGTCGATCGACAAGTACCTCAAGGAACTCGCCCAGGACCTGCAGCATGACCCGGTGATGATTGCCCGTGCCGAGGGCGTCAAGGCGCAGGTGCTCGGCGACCCCGAGGTCCGCGAGCTCGCCTCCCGCACCTGGGAGACCATCAAGTCGGCCCTGCTCAGCGCGGTCGACGATCCGCACAGCGAACTGACCGTCAAGTTCAAGGCGGCCGTGCATGACTTCGGCACCCGGCTGCTGGTCGATCCCGAGCTCGCCGGCAAGGTGAACGCCTGGATCGGCGACGCCGCGGGCTACCTCGTGAAGACCTACCGTTCGGACATCGCCGGGGTCATCACGGACACCGTGGCCCGTTGGGATGCCGAGGAAACGTCCCAGAAGATTGAGCTGCAGGTGGGCCGGGACCTGCAGTTCATCCGGATCAACGGCACAGTGGTGGGCGCCCTGGCCGGGCTGGCCATCTTCACCGTGGCGACCCTGCTGTTCGGCTAACCATCCCCCGGACCGCACCGCCGGTCTCCGGCGGCGAGTTCGATCGCCTCCTGCCAGGAGACGCGCACCAGCCAGCTACCGGTCAGCGGTCAGCGGTCAGGCGAAACTTTCCAGCTCGACGCCGGCGGCCTCCAGTGCGGCGCGGATCGCGGTGGCCGTGGCAATGGACCCCGGCGTGTCCCCGTGCAGGCACAGCGAGTGCGGTTCCATCCGGAGCACGGTGCCGTCGACCGCCTCGACCTCGCCCTTCGTGGCCAGGCGCACCGCCCGCTCGGCGATCTGGCCGACGTCGTGCAGCACGGCACCGTCCTGCGAACGCGGCACGAGGGTGCCGTCGGGCAGGTAGGCACGGTCGGCGAAGGCTTCGGCGAAGACGGGGTGCCCGGCGTCCCGGGCGATCCCCAGCAGGGCCGAGCCCGGAAACCCGAGGACGGGCAGTCCGGGATCGTAGGCCTGGACGGCGGCGATCACGGCGGAGGCCTGCTCGGCGTCCCGCACGGTGCGGTCATAGAGCGCCCCGTGCAGCTTGACGTAATCCACGGAGGCGCCGACGGCATGCGCGACGCCGTCGAGCGCGCCGAGCTGGTAGAGCACGGCGCCGAAGAGATCATCGAAGGTCATGTCGAGCGCGCGGAGGCCGAACCCGGCGAGGTCCGGGTAGCCCAGGTGGGCGCCGACCTTGACGTCGAGTTCGTACGCCGCCCGGCACGTGTCCAGCATTGTCACGGGGTCCCCGGCGTGCAGCCCGCAGGCCACGCTGGCGCTCGTGACGAGCGGGAACATGGCGGCGTCCTCACCCATGGTCCAGGTCCCGAAGGACTCCCCCAGGTCAGCGTTCAGATCCAAAACGTGCCGCCATCCTTCGAGGAGTCCTTGGTGGAAACTGTCTTTGAGACCGCCGGGCTGCCGCTGCCCGGTGGCGTGTCCGGCGCTGAATCCGGCGTCGAATCATAGGGCGCGGCCGGCCCGGTGGTGTCCGCGAGGGCCCGCAGTTCTCCCGGAATCGTGTCCGGTATGGGCCCGAACGCTTCCTTGGCGTTCGCGACGACGGCGCGGGCCATCAGGCGGTTGCCGACACCGCCAACGACGGCGCCGATGCCGAAGGGAAGGGCGCGGCCCAGCCAGGCCGTGCCCTGCTTTTTCAGGAGGGAGCGCAGGAACATCGTCTGGATCTTGGCGCGCACCGTACCGAAACCGGCGAGGGGGACGCTGCGGGTGAAGGCCGCGGTCCAGGCCTGGGACGGCCCCCTGCCCCGGCCCAGCGCTTGTCCGCTCAGCGAGCTCAGCAGCTCGGTGCCTTCCTCGCCCAGCATGATCGCCATAACCAGGGTGCTGGCCCGGTCCGGATCCACCATCCGCACGCCGTGCAGTTCCGCCAGCGCCGTGGAGTACAGGGCGGTGGCCTCGAGGAAGCCGACGGCCGCGGCGGCCGAAAGACCCAGTGCGGCCGCCGTTCCGACGCCGGGAATCACAGCCGCCCCGCCCACCAGCGCCCCGCCGCCGGTGACGGCCAGCAGGTAGTCGCGCTCCAGGATGGCGGCGAGCTGCGCCGCCGAGGCGGTCGGGTGCTTGCGCTGGAGCCTGCGGATATTGGCCAAGACCAGCGGCCGCTGGACGTCAACGGCCTTCAGGAGCACGTTGTGGAGGCCGGGCCGGGGCTGGCCGGCGGCGTCGAACATCGCGTTGTGGGCTGTTTGCTGGGCAACCTTCATTGCCGGGTTGCTGCGCTTGGCCATGATCGCCTCTCTTCGAAACCGTAAAAGTAAGTTCACTTAACACTAGGGCACGGCCCGGGCCGGCTCCGCCCCCGCTGGGAGCCACGGGGCTAAATGGCGGCGGATTCGCTGGGCTTGGTGGCCGATGACGGGTGCTTCCTCGCGGTGTCGACGATCTCAGGCGTCAGGGTTTCAAGGGTGGTTGGCAATACTAACTGGATCCAGGATCTTGACCACGCGGTGGTCGTCAGAGAGGCTTGGCGCATGTCACCCCGAGGCGTTCGAGGCATCGCCGCCGCGGCAGCCGCGCTGGCAGTGCTGAGCGCATGTGCGCCGCCGGCAGCGCCGCAAAGCAACGTCCCGACGAGTACCCCGACCACCATGGTCTCGGGTGTCCCTTTCACCCTTCTCACGCACTGTGGCATCTATGAGGCAAGGGTGCAGGACACATTCTTCGCCGCCGAGCAGCCGCTGGACGACGGCCACGGCAATCCCCCTGCCGGCTGGGGCAACCCCTACCAGTCGGGCACCATCACCGTGGAGGGCCACAGCGCGGTCTTCCATGACGACAGCGGCCACACCGTGACCTTCCATGAACGGCCTGGTGCCACGGGCTTCCTGAGAACTTGCTCCTGAGGCGTGGCCCGAGCGAAATGCTGACCGCAAGCAGATCCGCTAACCGGCCGCGGGGTGAGCGAATCTGCCGTCTAGCGCTACGAAAAACCGGCCACCTGTCGTTGCGATTCACGCCTCCCCCGCTGCCCCCGGATGGGCGCCAGGCCAGCCACTGGATCGGCTACTAGACTGGGCCCATGCCCGCCCTGCGAGCCCTCCGCCCCTTCGCGCACCGGGAATACCGTGTGCTGATCACGGCGCTGGCCATCTCCATCTTCGGTTCCGGGATGTGGGCCGTTGCGATGGTCTACGAGGTGATTCACCTCGGCGGCGGTCCGCTGCAGCTCTCACTCGTGGCGGCGGCGGGCAGCGTGGGGCTTGTGGCGTTTCTGCTGGTCGGCGGCATTGCCGCGGACCGCGTGCCCCAGCGGCTCCTGATCATTGCGGTCGAGGGCGTCAACCTCGCAGTCATTGCGACCGTCAGCGGACTGGCTATGGCGGGCTGGCTGCAGCTCTGGCATCTCGCGCTCGGGGCCTTCGTGCTCGGCGTCGGGGCTGCGTTCTTCTTCCCCGCCTACTCCGCCATCCTGCCGCGGATCCTGCCGCCCGAGGACCTGCTGGCGGCCAACGGCCTCGAGGGGACCATGCGGCCGATGCTGCAACAGGCTGCGGGACCGGCCGTTGCGGGCATCCTGGTCGCCGCGCTGTCCCCGGCATACGCCGTGACGGGCGTGGCGGCCTGCCACCTGATGGCCTTTTCCATCCTGAACCTCCTCCACCGCCCGCCCGCGGCGCCGGGATGGGCGAACGGCGACGGCGGCAGCGGCGACGGCAGCAGCGACGGCGGCGACAGGGCCGGAGCGTCCGGCCAGCCGCGGGCCAAGACGTCCCTGCGCCACGACCTCCGTGAGGGCGTCAGCTACACCGTCCGCACGCCCTGGCTGCTGTGGACCCTGCTCTGGGCGTGCATTTCCGTGCTGTTCCTGATCGGTCCCATCGAGGTCCTGGTCCCGTTCGTGGTCAGGGACCAACTCGGCGGTGACGCGCGCATGTTCGGATTCCTGCTCGCCATCATGGGCGTCGGGGGCGCAGCAGCCTCGCTGGCCACGGCCTCTTTTCCGCTCCCGCGCCGCTATCTCACCGTCATGATGGTGTCCTGGGGAGCGGGCAGCCTGCCGATCGCCGCCGTCGGTGTCATGGACAGTTTCTGGGCCCTGGCGGCAGCCCTGTTCGTCTTCGGCGCCACCGGCGGCGTGGGCATGGTGATCTGGGGGACCTTGCTGCAGCGCCGGGTTCCGCCGCATCTGCTGGGCCGCGTCTCAAGCCTGGACTTCTTCGTGTCGCTGGCCCTCATGCCGGTCTCCATGGCCCTCGCCGGACCCGCCGCCGAGGTGGTGCCGCTGTGGCTGATCTTCCTCGTGGCCGGGACCGTGTGCCCGGTGATGGCCGTCGTCGCACTCGTTGTCGCCCGGATGCCGGCCGATGAGCTCGCCCATCCCCTCTCTGGCGGGGCGGAGGAGCCCGGCGGTGACATCCTCGCGGAGGCCTCGGCGCCTGCCGAAACCTTTGGCCCGGGGCAGCCCAATCCAGAGCAACGCGGGGTCAAGTAGCGCCCATGTCCGGGGGGATTATGGGCTGTAAGTGACCCCGCGTCGCTTCGGCGGCGGCTCAGACGCCGGCCCGCACCACCGGGATGGACGCCGTCGGGAGGCCGCTGGGGAAGATGGTGGGTTCCGGTGCCGCGACGGGCGCCAGCGGGACCCGGACGGTGCCGCCGGCCACGGTGAGCAGCTCACCGCGCACGTCAACCTCCAGCGGTGCGCCGTCACGGACGGTCAGGCTGATCGAGTCCTGTACGAGCCCGACGTGCAGGAGCCGGCCCTGGATCTTCAGGTGGAACTCTAGGCCGTCCCACTCGGCGGGCAGCCGCGGGTCGAAGTACGGCACCGCGCCCTGGTCCCGGAGCCCGGCGAAGCCGCTGACCAGCGAGCTCCACACCCCGCCGGTGGAGGCGATGTGGACGCCGTCGATCGTGTTGCCGTGGGTGTCGTCGAGGTCGATGAACAGGGCATGCGTGAAGTGGTCCAGGGCGGCCTTGCCGTAGCCGACCTCGGCGGCCATGATGCCCTGGACGCAGGCGGACAGGGTGGAGTCGCCGGTGGTGATGGGGTCGTAGAAATCGAACGCGCGGCGCTTTTCCTCGGCCGTGAAGTCCTGCCACTGCAGGAACATGGCCAGCACGGTGTCGGCCTGCTTCAGGACCTGGTGCCGGTAGATCACCAGCGGGTGGAAGTGCAGCAGGAGCGGGTACTTGGACCGGGGCGTGGTCCAGTCCCACGGCTCCAGGGCCATGAAGTCGTTGTCCTGGGAGTGGACCTGCAGGTCCTCGTCGTAGGGCATGTGCATGCGGTTGGCGGCCTGCTCCCAGAGCTGGCGTTCGGCGTCGCCGATCTCGGCGTGGTCCAGCGCCGCGGCGGCGCGGAGGTTAAAGCGGGCCATGACATTGGTGTAGAGGTTGTCGTTGACCACCGCGGTGTACTCGTCCGGGCCCGTGACGCCGTGGATGTGGAAGAGCCCGTCCTTGCCGAAGAAGCCCAGGGACACCCACATCCGCGCTGTTTCGATCAGCAGTTCGGCGCCGAGGGTTTCCTGGAACGCCCGGTCCCCGCTGGCCCAGATGTACCGGTTGGTCGCGAACGCGATCGCGGCGGCGATGTGGAACTGGGCGGTGCCGGCCGCGTAGTAGGCGCTGGCCTCGAGGCCGTTGATGGTGCGCCACGGGAACAGTGCGCCGTCGACGCTGAGCTCCTTGGCGCGGATCTTCGCCTCGGGCAGCAGGTCGTGGCGGAATTCCAGGACCTGGCGGGCGTTGCCCGGGTTGGTGTAGGTCAGGTAGGGCAGCAGGTACACCTCCTGGTCCCAGAAGTAATGGCCGTCATAGCCGGAGCCGGAGACGCCCTTGGCCGGGATGCCGGCCACATCGGCGCAGGCCGTCGCCTGGGCGAGCTGGAACAGGTTCCAGCGGACGCCCTGCTGGAGCTCGGACTGGCCAGCCACCACGATGTCGCTCGTAGTCCAGTACGCCCGGTAGTGGGCCTCGCTCTGGGCGAAGATCTCGCTGACCGGCAACAAGGCCGCTTCGGCGTTGTCCGCGAGGTCCTCGGCGGCCTGGCCCACGGCGTAGCTGACGCTCTTCTCCAGCACGAACGGCTCCTCCGCGCTGACGGCGAGCACGTAGCGGACGCTGCTGTCGTCCTGGTCCACCAGGGTATCGAACGGCTGCACCCCGGCCGAGGTCCAGTGGTCCACCGCCATCCCGAGCCGCTGCTTGGATTCCGAGGCTTCCCAGGACAGGCGCAGCGAGCCGTCGCCGCCGTCGAGCCGCAACGGCAGCAGCACCCGCCCGGCGTGGCGGCCGGCGCGGCGCGGATCGTGGGCGGAATGGTCCTCCACCGGCTGGTCCTGGCGGTTGATGACCGAGGACGTGACGTCCGCGGAGATGTCCCGGTCGGCCGCCACCTCGAGGCTGATGCCCAGTGCGCCGCGGGATGCGTAGCCCACGGCACGGCGCTCGGTGGTGGACACGGTGGCGCCGGAACGGCACTGCCAGGTGATCCGGCACTCGTAGACACCGGTGACGAAGTCCACGCTGCGGCGGTAGTCCAGCACCGTGGACTCCTCCAGGCTCAGCTGCTCGCCGTCAATGATGACGGTGAAATTGTTCGCATCCGGAACGTAGAGGATCCGCTGCCCCGTCCGGGCGAAGCCGTACGCGTTTTCCGCGTGCTTGATGTCCCAGGTCTCATGGAAACCGTTGATGAAGCTGCCGGGCAGTTCGGCATCGGCGGCAGCCCAATGCGCGCCGCGGATCCCCAGATGACCGTTGCCGAGGCTGAACAGGGTCTCCAGGGTGCCGGCGTTGCCGGGGAGATGGACGGTCTCGACCAGCTGCCAGGGATCGTTGGGGAACCGGGCGCGGTCCGAGGTGATGAGAGCCATGGTTTGGGGGTTCCTTCGGCGGGTGAGTAGTGCGGTGTGCAGTGCTAGTCAGCAGTAGGGCGCGCCGGGGCGCGGTTGGGGCAGGCGCGGGGGCCGGGTTGGTTTGGGCGCGGTTGCGTCAGGCGCGGGATGCGCGCGCCGGACTAGAGCAGTTCGGCGAGGTCGTTGACCACTACCGTGGCGCCGGCGTCGAGCAGGGTCTGCCGGCCCGCTCCGCGGTCGACGCCGATCACCGACAGGAAGTTTCCCGCGCTGCCGGCCTGGACGCCGGAGACGGCGTCCTCCACCACGACGCACTCCTGGCTCGGCACGCCGAGAAGGCGCGCGGCGTATTCATAGGTGGCCGGGCTGGGCTTGCCCGGCAGGCCTTCGGTCACGGCGACGACGCCGTCGACCACCACCGGGAAGTAGTCGGACAGCCCGGCGGCCTTGAGCACGGCCGGGGCGTTGCGGGAGGAGGAGACGACGGCGAGCTTGAGGCCGCGGGCCAGCACGGCGTCGACAAACCGGACGGAGCCCTCGTACGGCTGGACTCCGCCGGCTTCGACGATGTCGTTGAAGACCTTGTTCTTGCGGTTGCCGAGTCCGTGGACGGTGTCGTGCGCGGGGTCGTCGTCGGCCGGGCCCTCGGGCAGCACAATCGCGCGGGAGGCCAGGAAGTCCCGGACGCCGTCGAACCGCGGCTTGCCGTCGATGTGGTCGAAATAGTCGCTCTCGCTGTACGGCGCGGCCTCCGGGACGGAGGCCAGGAAACCGTCGAAGAGCTGCTTCCAGGCGTGCTCGTGCACCACCGCGGTGGGGGTCAGGACGCCGTCGAGGTCAAAAAGGATGGCGGAGGCGCCGGAGAGCGCACCGGCGAGGCCGGAAGTATCGGGAACTGCAGTCATGGGTCGAGGTCCTTTCAGACGACGGGCAGGCAAAACGGTCTTGTTCAAGATTCTTGTTTGAGGCGGCCGGTTCAGGGCACTGTTCCGGACATTCGGGCCGGGCCTTCGGTTCAGGGCGCTGTTCCGATGCAACGGTGGCTGCGGCCTTGGTCGGGGCTGCTTCGACGGCGGGCGCCGTCCGGTTCAGCAGCGCTCGATGTTCAGTAGCGAACCGTTCGGTAGTGCGCCGTTCAGTAGTGCGCCGTGCTCTTGCGCTCTACCAGTTTGGTTTCCAGCAGATGGTTCGACGGCGGACCGGCAGGCGGCGGGTTGGGAAGGCCCGAGCGGTGAAGTCTTTCAATCAGCAGGTTGGCCGCGAACGCGCCTTGGTCGGCCACAGGCTGGGCCATGGTGGTCAGGCCCAGGAACCAACTCATCTGATGATCGTCTATACCTATGATGGACACGTTTTCCGGCGCTGACAAACCGAACTCCCGCAATGCCATGAGCGCGCCGAAGGCTGTTTCGTCGCAGCCGGCGAAGATCGCGGACGGCATCCGGCGGTTTTCGATGAGCCCCACCATGGCCAGCCGGCCGGCTTCGATACTGGAGCCGGCGTCGATCACGAAGTCCGGCTCAACGGTGAGTCCGTGCTCGGCCATGGCCCGCTCGAAACCCCGCCGCCGCTCGGTGGCGGTCACAAGGGAGGGGGCCCCGGTTTCGCTGCCGGCGAGAATGGCCAGGTCCCGGTGGCCGATTCCCAACAGGTGGTTGGTGGCGGCGTGTGCGGCTTCTTCGTTGTCGATGCCCACGTTGTCCCACGGGACGCCGTGCATTCCGATGCTGGCGACGGCCAGGCCCGATTCGGCGAGCGCGGCCATTTCGGCGTCGCCGAGGGCGATGTTGAGCAGCAGTACGCCGTCCACCCGCTGGGCGAGGCCCGCGAGGTCGCCGAATAACTTCTGCTGCACGCTGGGCCGGTTCCGCAGGCTGATCAGGACGGTGTCATAGCCGCCGTCGGCAAAGACTTCCTCGGCCGCTTCCACCGCCCGGGCAAAGAACCACGCCGTAGCCGTCGGCGCGATGATGGCCACGGAGCCGGTGCTGCCGCCGGCCAGCCGGGATGCTGCGGACGAAGCCTTGTAGCCGAGCTTGGCCGCCGCATCACTCACTCGTGCCATGGCGTGTTCGGAGACATTGGGCAGCTGCCGGAGCGCGCGGGAGACGGTGCAGATGGAGAGCCCGGAGAGCGCGGCGACGTCCTGGATTCTCACGCGCGAAGTCTTGGCCTGCGGCACGGGCTCAGCCCTTTCTTCCCCCTGAAGTAGTGGGCCCGGTGTTTATGGCCGAGGTCGATTGTAAGCGCTTACAAATTTGGCATGCAAGTGGACGATCAGGCGTGGGCCGGGCGGCTTCTTGTTGCCTGTTGCTACCTGGCAAGCGCAGAGTCGGCGCAGGTGAGCGGCGGGTCTGTGCCCGTCAAGCCCCGGTCAGCGCAGGACGTAGTGGCGCAGGAACGCGCTGACGTCCACGAGTTCGGCCTTCGAGATCGAATGGCCCATGCCGGGGTAGGTCCGGGCCGTGAGCGCAGTGTTCCGGTGCAGCCACTCCTCGGTGTGCTCGGCGGCGGCGTCGTTAATGACGACGTCGCCCTTGTCCCGGCCCCAAAAGAACGGCGGCCGGGATGAGAAGGATTCGCTCATGGCCAGGAGTTCGTTGTCCAGGACGAAGCCCGAAAGCCCGACGACGGCGCGGAACTGGTCCGGCCGGAGCCGCAAAAGCGTGCTGGCCATAGCCATTCCCTGCGAAAATCCGAGCAGGCTGACGCTGCTGTGCCGGTCCTTGACCGACTCGATCCAGCCGAAGACCGCGTTGGTGGAGGCAATGACGTCGGCAAAGTCATGGGTGAGGAAATAGTCCAGCAGGAACCAGCCATAGTGGTCGCCGATCTCCTTGGGTCCGCGCAGGGCGGCGCAGCTGAACTCCGGCGGCAGGGAATCGAACAGCTTGGACATGCGGGACTCGTCCGTGCCGTAGCCGTGCAGCATCACCAGCAACGGTGTTCCGGCGCGTTCGTGTTCGGGTTTTGACCAGACAACCGTCTCCATGGGCCCAGCCTATCCAGCGCCGCCGCGTGCTCCGTTCCCGGCGCCTGGCCCCGCGCCCGTTTCCGCCACGGAATCGGACTTCCGCGCCGCGGATCCGCGGTGCGGCCTTCCTAACGAGGCGCGGCTGTCCGGAAACGATGCGGAAATTTCCCGGCGGGGCGGAGTTCGATTCATTGAAACAGCCGGGGCGGGGTTGTAGCGTGACGCTGGACAGCATGCTTAGCATCATCGATCCGTCCCGCGGGACATCAAGGAGCACGTAATGAGAATCGGTTCCGCAATCTTCCTCATCGCCATCGGCGCCATCCTGGCCTGGGCCATTGCCCCGGGGCTGATCCCCAATGTGGACCAGGCAATGATCGGCTACATCCTCATGGTGGTGGGCGTTATTGGCCTCATCGCCTCGCTCGTCCTCGCCTCCCCCGGACGCGGCCGCACGCGCCGGGTCAGCGAAAGCCGCACGGTTGTGGACCCCAATACCGGCGAGACCATCACCCGCAATGAGAGCCGCGACGCGGGCATCTGAGCCTTACCCGCGCACCTGCACGGCGCGGAACCCAACGACCCGGAAGCCGGGCCGGACCCTGAGGTCTGGCCCGGCTTCTGCCATGTGCGCCGCCCGCGCCCCCGGAACATGCCACTGGAGCCCGGCGGCACATGCCCAGCCCATGGGACGAGCAATGGACATAAGACCAACCCGCCCACCCCTCAGCCCAACCACTGGACATGTCCCACGGCGCCGCGCCCAACCAATGGGCATGTCCCACGGCGCCGGCCTGCCACTTCTGCGTTCATGTTGTTTTTCATTGACAAACCAACAAGAACAAAGATAAAGTCAAACAATTCCACTTCATGTGATGGGAGTCACGGGAGCGGCCAGGGGCGGATCCGCACGACAATCGCCCCCACAACACCAGAGCAAGCACCAAGGCAAACGCCAGGACAGACGCAGTACGCAATGGAGGGTAAGTGTTCGCCGAAGAACGCCAGCAGCTGATCGTGGGGCTCATCTACGCCAGCGGCCGGGCCAGCGTCACGGACCTGGCCGAGCGTTTCAGCATCACCACCGAGACCGTCCGCAGGGACCTTGCCGCCCTCGAAGCCGCCGGCAGTGTGCGCCGGGTCCACGGCGGCGCAGTGTCCCCGGACCGTTTCAGCACCAATGAGGAAAGCATCCTTGTGCGGACCGACCAGCGGCAGCCGGAAAAGACCCGGATCGCCGAAGCCGCCCTGGCGCTCATCCCGCAGGACGGCACCGGCAGCATCCTGATCGACGCCGGATCCACCACCGAGTCCCTCGCGGAACTCCTGGCCGCCCGGACCGCGGCAGCCACGTCCATTTCAGGGCCCGGCGCGGAACTCGTGGTCATCACACACTCCCTGCCCATCGCGGCCAGGCTGTCCGCCGAGCCCGGCATCGCCCTGCATCTGCTGGGCGGAAAGGTCCGCGGACTGACCCAGGCCGCCGTCAGTACGCATATAAGCTCTCTGGAAAACCAGCTCGGGCATCAGCTTTTCGAACGCACGACGCGAAAGCTGGAGCTTACCGCCAGTGGCCGGGCTTATCTGCCGTCGGTACGCAAGGCCTTGCAGGACCTTGCCGTCTCCACGGACAGCCTCTTCGGCAACCGAACGGCCGGCTCCGTAACCATTCGGGCGCCGATTTCCGAAACTGTTCTCATCATCGCCCCAGCCCTGGCGGAGTTTCAGAAAATCCATCCTGAACTGGACATCCGGCTCTTGTCGGCAATCTGGGCCGACACGGCTCTTGAGACCGGCACCGACATCGAGATCCGCCTCGGCACAGGCAATTGGCCCGGTGCGCATGCAGAACCGCTAGGACCGGAAAAGATCGTTCCGGTCTGTCATCCGGGGCTGGCCAAAAGGTTGAAGGAACCGGCGGATCTGATGGATCTTCCACGCATTCACATTCTCGGCTTCGACGATCACTGGCCACGTTTTTCTGAAGCCTTCGGAATTGCGCAGCCCTCCACCCGAACCAGCGTCACCGTCGACACCTCCCTCGCCGCGGTTGAACTGGCGGCTGCCGGCGGCGGTGTCGCGCTGCTGCTGGGCAAGGTTGCAGCCCGGCTGGCGGGAAGCGGACGGCTGACGACCCCTCTGGACCCGGGGCTGCCTTCCATGCGCACCCATTACCTGCTGAACCGGGACAATTCCTCACCGCGAAAACTGGCGGTTCAACGGGTGGAAACCTGGCTGCGAGACCTGTTTGCAGCATAGGCCGGTGGCTATTCCGGTGAGGTCAAACGCTCACCTGCGCGCTGGAAGTGGGCAAGAGGATCATATCGATTTCAATAGATGCACGTCTCCGCGCTCACAGGCACTCACCCACCCCACCAGAAATCCGATA
>ENA-OWNT01000907-OWNT01000907.1-seawater-metagenome-genome-assembly--contig:-NODE-907-length-48150-cov-5.368128_pt1 | contig 48150 bp, 39 predicted proteins | sample MGYA00238136_ERZ651165 | MGnify/ENA primary metagenome ERZ651165 (study PRJEB26861, sample SAMN08777766) | seawater metagenome | isolation source: coastal seawater | place: USA: Florida | collected... | reverse complement strand
AGACATAAGTGCTTATAATGTAGAGTGCGTCCATGATTTGCCTTTCGGATTAAGTTGTGGTAACTTTCATTCTAAGGCATTTTCATGGATGCTTTTACTAGCAACTCAGCCCTACGGGGTACTGAAACTTCATCAGTCCTGGTGCGCCCGTAAAAAGCTTTCTGCGTCTGCGGACACGCCTAACCCTACGGGGTACTGAAACTAGATTCCTGCCTTCAGTTGTTTCCTACCGTTGTCGTCTGCGGACACGCCTAACCCTACGGGGTACTGAAACTTTACGTACAAGATTTAAAATGAGCATGTAGAGTCCGTCTGCGGACACGCCTATCCCTACGGGGGACTGAAACTAGAGGATACTCACGGAAAACGTTATCATTAGAAACGTCTGCGGACACGCCTATCCCTACGGGGGACTGAAACTCAAAATCATGCTCCATCGCCGCGATAGGATTGAGTCTGCGGACTCGCCTAACCCTACGGGGGACTGAAACGGTGCGTTGGGCAGGTGTACACGACATCAACGCTGTGTCTGCGGACTCGCCTAACCCTACGGGGTACTGAAACACTGTTTCCTCTGGAAAACCTGAAAGCTCAACACCCGGTCTGCGGACACGCCTATCCCTACGGGGAACTGAAACTACAATAATCAAACCATACCCGAGAAGACCGTAAATGTCTGCGGACACGCCTAACCCTACGGGGTACTGAAACGTGGTACTGACGATTTTCTCACCAGTTAGTGCAATCGTCTGCGGACACGCCTAACCCTACGGGGGACTGAAACGACCGATTGGCTCGCTACTGCATCGTACTTCTGTTACGTCTGCGGACACGCCTATCCCTACGGGGAACTGAAACGTTGCGGTGCTTTCAGGAAGAATTTCCTGAGCCTGTGGTCTGCGGACACGCCTATCCCTACGGGCGACTGAAACAATATTCTAGCAACGCGAGCTTTACATCCCGGGATTGTCTGCGGACACGCCTATCCCTACGGGCGACTGAAACCTTGCACTGCGGCGCGAACGAAACCAATGCGATTGGTCTGCGGACACGCCTTACCCTACGGGGCACTGAAACGAGTTGCAACTCCAGAGCGTCCAACATATGTGAGTGTCTGCGGACTCACCTTTCCCTACGGGCGACTGAAACCTGGTCTCATCTCTTCACGCTCACCGTCGAATTCCAGTCTGCGGACTCGCCTAATCCTACGGGGGACTGAAACTCAGACACTAACAAGTAATCTGAGTGCGGTGTGAAGGTCTGCGGACTCGCCTATCCCTACGGGCGACTGAAACATGGTGGTCGCCAGAATTACCATCATATCTTCATCGATGTCTGCGGACACGCCTATCCCTACGGGGAACTGAAACCAGAAATCCTCCAGCAATTGCATTTCGCGCACATTAAGTCTGCGGACTCGCCTAACCCTACGGGGGACTGAAACTTGTATATGTGTATCAAGTATAAAGTGAATGTTGCGTCTGCGAACTCGCTTATCCCTACGGGCGACTGAAACTTACCATCAAGGACGGTAGCGTAAGCAATCAATGATGTCTGCGGACTTGCCTAACCTTACGGGGTACTGAAACGTAGATATTGCGAATGTAGCCATTTCCGAGGTTATTGTCTGCGGACTTGCCTAACCCTACGGGGTACTAAAACGAAGTATGACAAGCCCAAATAACACAGAAAAATTGGTCTGCGGACTCGCCTTACCCTACGGGGGACTGAAACAAACCAGTTTCAGCCATATATTCATCACAAACATCGTCTGCGGACTCGCCTAACCCTACGGGGGACTGAAACATTGCCGCTATCCGGTAACTGTTGTTATGTGCTTCCAGTCTGCGGACACGCCTATCCCTACGGGAACTGAAACTTTTTCTCCAGACATACTTAATTAATGTCATTACGTCTGCGGACACGCCTATCCCTACGGGGGACTGAGGATTGGCTAATGGTTGTTAGCCTCTAGCGGTGAAAGCTGAAAGGCTCTTTTTTCTTTGTGCCTCTGCGCCTTTGCATCTCTGAGTTAAGCTGTTTCATGCTAAGGTGAATAGATACGGCTATTTAGAAAAGAGTATTTCTCTCAATTTCATACCAGATTTCCACTTCTTCCATTAAGAAATCATAAAATTATCATAAATCCGGGCAAAAACAGACTCACCCGTACATTCAATAGATAGACCATGATTTATGGAGGCAGGCACATGGGACAAAATCGTTTTGGTTATCTGGTCTTTCGTCTAAAATTGGGCGATGACGAGGCATGGAATTACATCAAGAATATTCATAGTGAAATGTTAAATATTGTCATCATCAGCGATTTGCTGGATAACGATTTGCCGTTTAGCTTACATCCACTTGTGTTTGAGAAAACATGGGAACGGGCAAACGACCTCATCGGGGAATTTGAATATCGTGATGGACAATCGGAGCGCAATATTTTCGATTGGCTACTCTATATCGAGCGCAAATTTCAAGAACAACTCATCAAAACCTATCATGATATGGATTCGCCAAAATTTATCGCCCTCTTACAACAGCCGGATAATGAAGCGCTCCGTGATGATTTCAACTGGGCGTGGAAACGTATCATCAAATTACATAAGCGCACACTGGTCGCGACAATTCACGCGGTCTTAGCCAGTCGCATGGCATTCGATTCAAATGATGTTGAGGATATATGGCAGAGAGCCTACCTCAATATTCAACGGCGGGTCGTCGATTTTAGTCCGCAATTCAAAGGCGCACTGGTTCGCTGGATGCACAGTCACGTTCGCAATGAAGCGCTCAATTTCTACCGTGTCCATATCACGAAAAAACACACCGCACTGGAAACGGTCGAATATCAAACAGGCGTCGATTTCGAAGACCCGCTTGATAGCGATAAATTCTACAAAAAACAGATGCGCGAAGCCTATTACGATGCTATCGTGGACATCATGCTTGATTTACAGAAAAATCCGGCATCGCAAACCCTCACAATCGACCAGCAACGTCGTGCAATCAAACGCCTCTTTGACGGCAGGTTCGAAAAACCGAATGTCGTTGCCAATGCCCTATCCGTCGAAGCCCACATCATTCATAATCTGGTGCGCGTCATCAAGCGTCGTCTCGAAAAATACGATACACTTGCCGTATATTTCCGCACGAATGATACTGCATCAGCCGAAAATAACAGCCTGGATGTCCTGAGTGGCAGTCAGTAACCAACGACATAACTCTGAGGAGTCGAACATGAACATGAACAATGATAACAAGATTCGCCCGATGGATTATGTTGCGGGTGTCGATGAATTGTTACTCGAAATTCAAACCGATACAGGTGAACAGGAATCAACTGAAATGCTGGCGGCTTTTCTCCGGCGACATATGCGACAGAGAGGCTGGAAACGGGAACGACTCGCGCAGGAACTTGATGCCCCTCCCGAATATATCAACTTATTATTGGATGCTGTCCTCCCTGCCTCACAGATAGACCGCCTCATGCTGGAAACTATCGCCCGTGTTTTTCAGGAAGACCCCGCGACGATATTCACATTTGTATCACGAACCTTCTATTCTGAAGATAATCGCGATGACATGATACAGGCAAAACAACAACTCTCCGAATACATTCTCAGCGAGGTCAACAACGTCTTATTTGCCACCATAGATGAACGTTATGCCGACGATACTGCCAACAAAGCCGTTTACGATCAGGTCATCGGTGAATTGCAACGTATCATCGCACGGCAACGTCGCGACCTGCGTTTTATAGAAAGTTTGCTCAAAAGTCTGGAAAATCCCAATCTAACACAAATGCTGAGTCAGGATACGATACAAATCAGTGCAGAACCCGATGAACAAACGATTATTTATCTCAAGAAAAATCTGGAACGCATCGTCAAACATTTCGGAGGTGAGCCGGATGTCCATGTAGGATAACCAATAACTAACGTGATTTATCGTGCAGGGTGGTGCTTTCGATTTCGTGCCAGATACAGGTATAATAACGGGATAACTGACGAACTGGAAAGCAGTACATGATGAAAAAAGTGGTTATCTTAGATGATGGTGTATCCTACTTCACCAACCCGACGCACCTGCATAAAGTATATGGTCGTTTCTGGGATGCCGGTGTACCGATCAGTATTGCGATGACTCCTGCCATTCGCGGCGATGTAAAGTCAGAAAATGACAGTACACAGTATTTTGGTGGTATCCATAAAGATAAACAGGGACAACATCAACCCTTCAAGTTATCCGATAATACGAAGCTCTGCGATTATTTGAATGTCATGGCAGATCAGCGATTGGTCGAAATTTGTGTCCGGGGATATAACGGCACTATAGACGAATTCGACTCCGATGATGATGTGCTGCTCCAGCAAAAAATTGAAGTCGGTCTATCGGTCATCACACAGTCTCTACCCGATGCTGCCATTACAACTTTCGTACTGCCTCAGCATAGCTACTCCCCTACGGCTGTTGAGTTATTATCGGAATATGATTTTAATATCTGTCTCCCGGCAAAAGACAAATCAGCCTTCCAAATGAAAGACATTACAGACTCGCGCAAGTCTTTCACCTATCCGCTTATGGAAGAATTAGACCCCGGTACACCTGGCGCACAAATTGACTCCCATGATTTTTTCATCCTGCGACATCACTACTGGATGGTTTATGATGACAATCAGGTGAATGAATCCCGTTATGCGAATTGGCAATCGCTGGTGGATAATCTCCTCAAACGCGATGATATTGAAATCGAAACTTTCAGCTTTATTTAGTTTCTGTTAAACATATCTCAAAGGTACTCAATCACTTTCCGTTGTATGATAGAGTACAATTACAGAGTTTTCAGGTTTTTTAATATGCCGCACGCGGATAAGAATCGTTTAAACGAAACGCAACGCATTCGACTGTTGCAGGAACTACATTTATTAAAAGAAGACAGTGGCGGCACCTTTGACCGCCTAACCCGTATCACCACTCAGATACTTGAAGTGCCTGTGTCTCTTGTTTCAATGGTAGATGATGAACATCAGTGGTTTCCCGGTTGTACCGGACTTCCTGAGCCCTATGCCAGCACAAGAGAAACTCCCCTGTCGCACTCATTCTGTCAACATGTGGTTGCTGAAAAATCACCGCTTATCATCGAAGATGCCCGTGAACACCCGCTCGTCCATGATAATCTCGCGATTCCCGATTTAAATGTAATTGCTTATCTCGGCATTCCGGTTGTCACTGTGGATGGTGTTGTGCTCGGGTCATTTTGCGCCATTGACGATAAACCCCGTGATTGGTCAGACCGTGACATTACGCTTATGGTCGAATTGGCGGCAAGTGTCATGACCGAAATTGAACTTCGTGCCGAATTGCGGAAGCGTCGTGAAACAGAACAGGCGCTCACAGAGTCGATTCGTGAACGTGAATTTCTCCGCACAGTCAAGCAGATGACACAGTCAATCTCTCATGATTTACGCAATCCGCTATCATCCATTCAACTCAAAACCGAATTACTCGGACGACGGGTTGAAGATGATTATGCCCTGCAAACAATCACCTATATGAAATCCAAGTTAGCAGAAGTCAGAAATATTCTGGATAGCTTCACAATGTTGTGGTCAGTTGAGACAGACCACGCAATCAAGAAATCCTACGTCAACATGCACAGCGTCATTGAAGAGGTCGTTCATCAAATCGAAGGGCAACAAACACGTGTTTCAAAATCTGTAGTTGTTGACCTGAAGTTACTCGCTGACAACGTGCGTATCGCCGGACAGCAACAACTCCTATCGGTGATGATGAGTAATTTACTGGAAAATGCGATTATCTTTGGCAAGGATTCCGGTGTCTCTATTGTCATAACAACAGAAAATGTGGGCGATGAACTTGTCATTCTCATTGAGGACAACGGTATCGGTATCCCGGAAGACGACCTGCCCCATATCTTTGACCCGCTCTACAAAGTCAACAAAGCGCGTACAACAGAAAAGAGTGCCAGTGGTCTCGGTCTAACCGTCGTCCGACAAATCGTAGATGACCATTCCGGCAAAATCATCGTGAATAGTAAATTGGGTGAAGGCTCGCAATTTACTATTCGATTCCCCATCAAAGTACCACATCAGGATATGGTAAAACCATTCTAATCACCGCAGAGTTTGCTAAACTACCTACTTGATTAGCCAACAGCCATAGTGGATGTTATGCAAGCTCTCAAACGTCATTTTCCGATTATCGCCTTATCAATTGTCATCATCCTTGCCTCAATAGTGCTATGGCTGAGTCGTGTCGATACCGATAGACATGGCTTGCAACGGGTTCATAGCGCCGATGATGGCTATAGCCGGATACATAACTGGCTCTGGATGACCATTGAAGGCGACGAATTCACATCGGAAGATGGTATCGCACAGGTGAATCATGTAGAGATGTCGGGCTATGTCCGGTTCGGTGAATCAGGTGAAAAGACCTGGAGAATCGCACATACAGGCAATGTGACTGTCCTGATAGACGGTGAGGCGATTTTCACTGTGGAAGGCTTCAATGCACTCACAACAGAAGCAGTGACATTCACAATAGATAATCCACAGGCACAAATCGACATCATTGCGACGGTAGACATCAACACCCCCCGTACCCGCTATCCCTATCGCACAGAATTTGGCATCTATGAGCAAACTGTGTTCGGACGATGGTCGCTGATTCCAGCATATCGCATATATCAGAATCTGCCGGATGAGCATAATACCGCACGACATCTCATTACACAGACAGCTAGAGTAATGATCGCTTTATCTGTGTTTGCACTGATAGGCACACTCATCTATATACAAAAAATCACCCTGAATCACAATACATGGATAGTGATAGGTATTGTCGCACTGAGCCTCGCCCTGCGATTTATCGTGATGTGGGAACGATTTTACAATGACCTCTTCTTCCATTTCATCGTCCCTGCCGGAGATGATAACTATGTGCTGATGGGACAACAGCTTCTATCAGGTGACTATAATCTCGCAGGAACGTTCTGGCCTTCTGCGCCGATTGTCTGGTTTGCCGGAATTGTAGCGACGTTGGGTCCTCAACTCTGGAAAATCTACATTGTCAACATTTTGCTCTCTGGATTAGCGACTGCCGCTGTAACCGTCGGTGCATGGCAAGCATTCGATAGCCGTCGCATCGGTATTCTGAGTGGATTGGTTTTCGCACTCTACCCACCACTCATTTTTTATCAGGTGACACCGCAATCGGTTGTACTGGATGCTGCCTTAGCTGCATTCGCCTTATTCTTTGGTGTACTCGCAATCAAAAAAGAATCCTATGTCTATGCTGCCCTCTTTGGCGTGATGATTTCACTCGGAGGCATGTCTCGCGGGATTGCCCTCCTGTTAGGCGTCGCATTCTTCATCGGATTATTGATGCGTAAACCTGTCAAAGGCATCCAGTTAACGGTAGTCGCCGCGATATTCGCCGTATTGACGCTTTTACCGCAAGATTTAGCGAATTACCGTGCGACAGGTCACTTATCCCTTGTTCCGTACAGTAACGGTGAATTTACCCTCTATTCCGGCAATAATCGCGATGCGGACGGTATCTGGACAGGTCGCGGTGCAGCATGGGAAATCGTCGCACTCACAGACCAACAATGGACAGATGCGCTGATTCGCGATTTTGAACAAGACCCGGTTCGCATGATTGAACTCAATTTACGAAAAGTGAGCATGTTCTGGAACAATCACGAGTATGTCAGCAATGTCAATTACGAACAACAGGGATTAGGTCGCTCAACCCTGATTAAAACGTTCTCAGCAAATGGCACTATCGGCATGGCGTTACTCTCATTTTTCGTATGGATCGGCATGACATATCTCATCACAGAGCGAAAACGTGAAAGCCACTTCATTTTCTGGTCAATCTGTGCGCTGATATTCGGAACAATCTTGTTTGTACTTGCCGGGCGATTGAGAGTGCCGGTCATGCCATTTTTAGTTGTTGCCGCAGCAGTTGGATTGTCGTCTATATGGGATACAATCGAAAAACGAAAACTCACGCCCCGATTCATCGCTGGAATAGTCGTCGCGATAGCTCTATCAATCATTTTCCCGTTGATGGATTCAAATTTGCCGCGCAAAGGTTACGGCAACGCCCCTGAAACAGCCATTCAACGTGACCTGACCTTCAACAATGAGATTCGCCTGGTCGCATTCGACCCGATACAAACCGGTTATGAAGCAGATGGCTATTTCTATATCTCGCTTTACTGGGAAATTGTCTCTCAGCCTTCTTATGATTATCGCGTTTTTGTCGAAATCGCTGATGAAAATGGACGTATCACAGGCGTTGATCTGCCATTGGGTTCAATCACCTACCCTCCCCTTCCTGCGACAGAATTGCAAGTTGGCGGCATCATCAAAGAAGGCTATCTGATTCAATTGCCCGAAAATCTCCCCGATTTTGCCAGCGTTAATGTTGGTGTTTACGCAGAAGATTCACAAGAATTATTGATCGCACCCGACGGTCAAATGGTTGAGACACCGCTCGTAAATTTGTTTGATGTCGGATTTTTGCGCGGCGAATTAGAAGATGATTTTGACCTTGAGCAAGCTGAATATTATCAACTCGGCAATTTCACAGTAACAACCTTTGAGAATATGACGCCCTATATAGATGATAACAATCAACTCAATGTTGAAATAATTATCGAGAACTGCAACCAGACCTACGAAGATTACGTGATTTTCGTTCAGGTACTCAATGAAAATGGTGAATCAGTCGCACAGTCTGATAACCCCTTCTTCACGGATGAACGCACCACCTCATCATTGCGCGGGCGATTCATCTTATCGAGGCAAATTCCCCTGCCTGATGATTTACCAGCAGGAACATATCGTGTCATCATCGGCGCGTATGAATATCCATCAATCGAGCGATTGCCTGTCTATAGTTTATTAGCCACAGGAGAACCTATCCCGGATAACATCATTCCGTTAGGCGAAATCACAATCGAGAACTAACCATCACAGATTTTATTGTTGCACCGTACAATAGAATGAGGTGCAGGGTTTTCACACACCCCTGCCCGATAATTGGAACTATTTTTTGAGGGGCAAATTATGCAACGTATCAGCGTATTTGATATGTTAAAAATCGGTGTCGGTCCATCCAGTTCACATACGATGGGTCCCTGGCGCGCCGCCGAACGTTTTTTGAATGAATTAAAAGAGTCGAATCAATTCGAGAGTGTATCGCATGTGACTGTCGAACTCTTTGGTTCATTGGCAAAGACGGGTAAAGGTCATGGTACGGATATTGCTGTGATGTTGGGGTTACGGGGTGAAGACCCTGTCACATGCGATACCTCAACCATCAATAAGAGAATCGAGCGAATACAGCAGGAACAGGAATTACACTTACGGGGAGAACGCTACATCCCCTTCAACCCTGAGATAGATATTGTTTTTCACTTCGATACAACACTTCATTTTCATCCGAACGGAATACGTTTTATAGCTGACCTCGTAACCAATCAGAGTGTCCAGTCTACGTATTATTCTGTGGGTGGTGGATTTGTAGTGAAGGATGGTGATCTCGATGATGGATATGATGAAAATATCATTCTGCAATACCCTACTGACTATGCGAAAGATATTCTCCATCATTGCCATGAAAATAATCTCTCAATCGCGGAGATGGTCGCAAAAAATGAGACAGCATGGCGCTCAGAAATCGACGTGCATGAAGGCTTACTCAAAATCTGGCACACAATGGCGGATTGCATCTACAGAGGCACACATGCGGAAGGTCGTCTCCCCGGTGGCTTGAATGTCGTCCGACGTGCAAAACAAATCCAATGCAAATTACTTGACTATACGAACTGCAATTCCCGTGAAGAATGGATACAAACCATCAAATCACGCACATATAATTTTCAGGAGACAATCAAATGGGTCAGTTGTTTTGCCCTCGCAGTCAATGAAGAAAATGCCTCTTTCGGCAGAGTTGTCACCGCGCCGACCAACGGTGCATCCGGCGTGATTCCGGCAGTATTGATGTATTACGTCTGCTTCTTCGACGCGACAGAAGATGACATCGTCAATTTCTTACTGGTCTCAGGTGAAATCGGCACAATCTTCAAGAAAAATGCCACTATTTCTGCTGCACAGGGAGGCTGTCAGGCAGAAATCGGCGTTTCATCGGCAATGGCAGCCGCAGCACTCACCGAATGTATGGGAGGCACAGTCGAACAGGCACTCATGGCAGCCGAAATCGCAATGGAACACCACCTCGGCATGACCTGTGACCCCATCGGCGGGTTGGTGCAAATCCCCTGTATCGAACGCAACACAATGGGCGCAATGAAAGCCATTACAGCCTCTAATCTCGCCCTTGAAAGTTCGGCAGAAGATGCAAAAGTTTCCCTCGATGATGTTGTCAAAACCATGTGGGAAACAGCAAAAGACATGAGCGATAAATACAAAGAAACATCCGATGGCGGACTTGCAACCAACGTCTCCGTCAACGTCATCGAATGCTAAAATCCGTAGGGGCACGGCGCTGACGTGCCCAAAAATCACGCCCCGACCCGCTTATCCAGTGATTCCGGCTTAGAAAATCTTGCAATCTTGAACGTATCCAGCGAGACAGGCAACTCTGCCCCTGTAACCAATCCAGCAAGCAATTCCCCGAGCAAGGGACCAAATTTAAACCCGTGCCCCGAAAATCCCGCCCCGATAGTCACATGAGCATAATCGGGGTGCTTATCTAAGATAAAATGATAATCCGGCGTATTGGTATAGAGGCAGGTCACAACCTCAATCGCTTCATCATTTAAATGAGGAAATTGATGCCGCACCCAGTAACGCAGTCCATTCATAATCTCATCAGAAATGATACGCTCATCATCGGCTTGCATCGGAATCCCTGAATGATGCCACCCGAGCTTCACTCCCGGCACATCAACCATCGGCAAGCAGTAAAAATCAGCCCCGCTATCATCGCCCGGCATCCCGTAATACTCAATCATCACAGGCATCGTCCCCACAGCATGATTGACAGACTCATCCTTCGGCGGGAAATAAGCCAGAATCTCCTGAGTCACATCCAGCGGCAAATCCAGATTCAGTTGTGCCGCGAGTTGCTTCGTCCAGCCACCTGCTGCTAAAACGAGATTTTCTGCATCAAATGTCTCGCCATCCGATGAAGTCAATCTCACAGAATCTACCTGAACATCAATCGACTCAATCCGCTTTCCCGTGATAGCAGTCCCGCCATTCTCTTTGAATAAGCGCCACAATGCTTTTACTGCCGGAGTCGCCATCGCAACCGCACCCCCCGGCTGATAAATGATGTCACTATCAGCCTGAAATGAATATTGCGGAAAACGTGCCATCGCGTCTTCTGCCGAAAGTGTTTCAAAAGGAATTTCATATTTTTTGAGAATATCCGACGACAATTGGATTGCCTCATTGCCTTTCGGACCATATTCAATCAATCCCGTCTCGCGGATGAGCGTTTCTCCGGCATCAGCACTCAACTTATCCCATGCTTTATAGGCAAGCATCGCCATCTCGACATAGATTGCTTCCGTATAATTGAAGCGAACAACGCGACCATCCCCATGCGAACTTCCCTTTGAGTGACCCGGCTTAAATTGCTCGATCAGCATGACGTTTTTACCCTGCTTCACCAGCGCATACGCCGTCGATGCCCCGACAATCCCGCCACCCAATACAATCACATCTGCCAACTGTGCCATAATTCCCTCTCAACTATCCATATCCAACAACGTGCCGATATCCATAGCTTCCGCATTTTGTAGCGCAATACTCGCCGCAATCGCATCCTGAACAGCCACCCCGCAGGACTTAAAATAAGTAATGTCATCGGGAGACTGTCGCCTATTTTTCTTACCATTAATGACCTCGCCCAATTCTGCATATAGATCATCTTCTGAGATAGCGCCATTCTGCAAAGCAATGATAATTTCACCGGCTTCTTCAAACACCGATTCATAAGAATCGACATAAATTCGCGATTTTTGCAGAGTCACCTCATCAACTTCCTGCATTGTCGGCATATACGAACCGACAGCGTTGATATGCACACCGGGTTTCAATAAATTGCCATCAAACACAGGTGATAAAGAAGTCGTTGCCGTACAAATAATATCCGCATCCGCAATCGCATCGTTCGCGCTATTTTCCACATCAATCAGTGCTGGAATCATCCCCTGACCCGACATTTCCGCTGCAAAGTTTTCCGCATTCTCCCGCGTCGGGCTAAAAACCCGTACCTGTTGAATATCACGCACCGCACATACCGCCTCTAATTGTGTCCGTGCTTGAACACCGCTCCCGATAATCGCCACAGAAGAGGCATCCTCATTCGCTAGAATATCCGTTGCCGCACCTGCCCCTGCCCCGGTTCGAATCGCTGTCAGAGAGCCACCTTCCACCATAGCAAGCACCTCTCCTGTCTCAGCATGAAGCACCAGCACCACCGCATGAATGATCGGTAAATCTATCGACACATTCTGAGGAAAAACCGATACAACCTTCACGCCCATATCCCCCGTCATCGTCAAATGTGCTGGCATAATCAACGAAACCCCGTCTTTTTGTCCGGCAACCCGTGACCGCAATGGCATCTCAACATCTCCGGCAGATAACGCAGCAAAGGCAACCTTCATCCCTTCGATCACATCCGGCATCGGCAAAGCCCGCACAACATCTGAACGGGAGAGAAAGCGAATCTCAGACATTACTTGCCCTTTCGCAATTGCTCTTCGAGACGGTCGTTTGCAGGAGGTGGCGTATCTGATAGCGCCGAAATTTCTGCATACATTTCGGGTGTCATATCAATATTCACTGCATCCAGAGAGGGTTCGAGTTGTTCCAGATTCCGCGCCCCGATAATCGGCGCAGTCACACCGGGATGATTGTTAACCCATGCAACAGCCAGCGAAACCGGGTGAATCCCTTTTTCGTTCGCATATTCCGTAAAATTTTCTGCGATTTCAAAATAGCGATCGACACCATAACGGGTGCCATACATCTTATTATCGACAATGCGCCCCACATCCGGTCGTTTCGATTTCGTGTATTTGCCTGTCAACAAACCACCACCGAGCGGACTATAGGGAATCACGGCAACTTGCTCTGCTTCTGCCATCGGGAGAATCTCAACCTCTGCCTGACGTTTCACCAGGTTATACATCGGTTGCAAAACTTCGACCCGTGTCAATTTTTCGGCTTCTGCAATACCAATCGCTTTCATGATTTGCCAGGCTGCCCAGTTACTCAAAGCCGGATATAGAATTTTACCCTGCCGAACGAGGTCATCCAACGTGCGAACCACCGAGTCAATCGGTGTCAACGGGTCAAAATTATGGATGAAATACACATCAATATAATCCGTATTGAGCCGTTTCAAACTGGATTCAATCTGCTGACGAATATGAAAACGCGACGACCCGCCCCCGTTGACATGATCCGCCTGTTTGAAAAACACCTTCGACGTAATAATCACCTCATCACGGCAATCTTGAATGAGCTCACCGAGTATTTTTTCTGACTTCCCACCTGCATAGCCATTGGCGCAATCGAAAAAATTAATCCCGACTTCACGACATCGGTTAAACATCGCTGCTGACATTTTTTCGTCGGCAGTATCACCGAACGACATCGTCCCGAAACACAATTCCGAAACCTGTACACCTGTACGTCCTAATAGTCTATATTTCATCAAACACATCCAATGCTAGATCGTAAAATTAGTAAAACACCTTTTTCAGCCTCGTGATGCCTTGAAATTCTTTAATTCAGGGCAACAACACTGTTTCTACACCTCAAGAATAACCGTGTAGTAAGATAGAGTGCGCTTTAGCGCCCGACTCTTTGTAGCTGGATGCTTGAGCATCTAGCGGTGACTTTATACACCCAATTGTAACGCGAATAGTCATATCTCCAAATCACCCCTGACACCAATTAGAAATAGGAATTGCAACAAACATCACGAATCCGTTTCAATTTGTGTCCAATCAGTAAGACACTTGCTATAATCATTGCTGAATTCATTATCGAAATCTGTAAAAATAGAGCTTTATCGGGATAAATACCTGTAACAAAAGGGGCAAGTGTGTCAGAGGAAAAGAAGACGACCGATGGGGAAAACGACTCCAAATATCCAAAATGGCTTCGCAATATTGTAATTCTGGTCATGACGGCAGTTTTATTGCCAATTGTGGCAGAAGTTGTGAGTGAACTCATCATCAGACGGATGGATGCAACGCCTGAACCGGAAGCAGTCGTGCAAGAAGTCACTGAAACGCCATCAGCAACAGAAGAAATTGTCGAAGAAAATCTGCCGCCGATAGCAGAAATAACAGAAACACCGATTCCGGTAGCATCAACGATTCCGGCAAACACCCCTATCCCGGTGAGTGAATCCGCGACACCTGTACCGGATACAGCCACACCGACAACGGGCGCAGCCATCAGCTTAAACACCTTCACAGTCTCTGCTGGCACGTATAACCTTGATAGCAGAATGATTGTCATTGATAGTCCCTATCGTGTCGATGAACTTGAAGTTACCCGGGATGATTTCGCAGTTTTCTTGCGTGAAACAACCACCGTATTTGATAACGAAGCGGCTGTCCGTCTCGGTGGTATCATTCAGGCAGATAACGATTTTCCAATGGTCTCTATCAAAGCCGATGAAGCACAAATCTACTGTGAATCACGCAACGGGCGCTTGCCAACACCCGAAGAATGGCTGATAGCATATGGCATTCAGGCAACAGAAGGCGCTGTAGACCTCTCAATCGGAATACCGCTTCAAGCCAATCTCGGAGCACGTTCACCACAATTGCGCGAGGGTGGTCTATATCCGGCGAATCGCATCGGCTTGCATGATATGGTCGGCAATGCGGCTGAATGGGCACTGACTGATGATGGAGATACCTATTCAATGGGCGGCAATATTCTCTCAGAAGTCGCATCATCCATAACAGATTTAACTCGCGAAGTCGAAGATGTAGACGATTTCAACATTCTCTTTCAAGGATTCCGTTGTATTTACGATGCCTGATTATGTCAAATCACAGAAATATTTGATTCAGGTTGACACATGCTCTTTTACAAGAATTACGAGAATAAACCGCCTCAAATTGCTTTTGCAGGTCCCCATCTCTACGCAGTGGAGAGGGGGATTCAGGGGGTGAGGTTTGCTTTCTCTCTTTTGATTTATCGGGAAATTCACACACAAAGTGGGGATGAATATGAAATTTTTTAGAACACTAATTTTACTGATGATTGTATTTTTCGGGATACAAATTCACGCGACCCGTCCATCGGAAACAGCCTGCTGGCGGGGCTTTGATGAGGCAATCAAATCTGATATTCTGATCCTCTTCCAGAATGTCAATCGCTACCGCGTCGAACGTGAAATTGCGCCGATGGCATTTAATAATGACCTCTGTTTGCTTGCCAATGAACACGCAATCCATATCGCAACCCGCACATCATCGAACTTTTCACTGTCGCAGCGTAGTCCTGATGGCACATCTATCCGCGACTGGTTATCCGAAATCTGGGTCAACGATGAGGACAATCAATACACCTATCCGCCCGATAACGACTACGGTGTGCGCCTAGCAGTATTCGCAACCCAGGCACATGATGTCTCGGGTGTGATTGATTACCTGAGAGAAAATCAGCGTGATTTGCTCAATTTTTCCACACGCGAATATCGTGAAGTTGGCATCGGCTATCGCTTCAACATAGATACCAACACACACTATTATGTCTTTATCGGCGCAAGTCGTCCCAATGTACTACCTGTTGCAGTCGTCAATCCGGGTTCACCCGCCATTCTAGCTGCCAACGTTCAGAGTCAGGTCGTTGATGTCTGGATTAATAATGAGAATTATGCTCCTGGAGGCTCGGGCAATACCATTGGCTCGGTGCGCTTTGTTCGCATCAGCGAAGGAAACGATGCCCCCTTGCCCTGCCCGTCAAATCTGGACGAAAATGATGAATGGCGATTATACAACTATAAAATCTCCTACATTCTAGAACAGGGAATCGGACCTCATCCGGTACACGTTGATTTGTGCGATAATATCGGGCGGCAAACTCGCTCAACATATGAAGTGCTCGTTGCCAATGACAATTTGCCCGTCGCGCTCTTTGAAACCTCACCTGCACGCGGAGCAGCGCCCCTGCAAGTCGTATTCACCAACAATTCAATCAACTCCACCCGTTATGAATGGGATTTCAATAACGATGGTGTCCCTGATTCCTTTGAAGAAGCCCCGTTCCATACATTTAATGTTCCGGGAATCTACTACGTTTCGCTCACGGCTTTTAACGTCAACGGGGCTGAAAGTATCCCCTTCGAAGTCGAAGTGATTGTAGACGAACCGGTTGTTGCACCCGAACCACTAAACGCCTCGTTCACAGTATCACCGCAACCGGGTGATCCCTACCGTTTTTCATTTGATGCCTCTGCTTCAACGGGTAGCATCCGCGACTACACCTGGGAATTTAATAGCGATGGTCTCGCAGATGCCTCCGGGCAAACAGTCGATTATGTCTTCGCTCAACCGGGCACTTATGATGCCACACTAACAGTCATCGGGATTGATGGTACGATCTCCGAAGTCAGTCAGATGATCGAAATTGATGCGCCCTTCTGTACACCACGTGCAACGATTCAGGCAGACCCGGTTGATGGACCTGCCCCGCTCACGATAAACTTTTCGGCATCACAGGCAATTGATTCCGGTTGTGAAATCACAGGATATGAATGGGATCTCAACAATGATGGCATTATTGATAACCGGAGTGCTGAATTTAGCCAGGAATTCCCCGTTGAGGGTAGTCAGATTGTCCTGTTAACAGTCACAGGCGCTGGTGATACATCGAGTACAGAGCAAATCACAATTAATGTGCGTCCACCACGCGGGGATGATACGCCGCCTCCTCCGCCTCCACCTACACCACTACCTACACCGACAATACAGGTGATTCCGCCCCCGGAAGTCATCCTTGAACCCGCAACAGTTGAAGGCGCAGTTGCTCCCTTTGAGCAGGAAATCTGCAATGTCACACCGGGCGATTTTCTCGTGGAATGGGATACCAATGGCGATAACCTGCCCGATGGCTTTGATAATTGTGTGACAGTGTCCTTCGAGAATCCCGGCAATTATGCAGTCGTCTTCCGTATGCAATGGCAGGGCGGCGAAATCGTGCGTGTCTGGACTGTGAGTGTTGCCGAATCTGAAGATGCCTCACCCGGGCTTGAAGCACCTGTCGCTGATTTCACAGTAAGTGAAACTTCCGGCAATACCCCGTTAACTGTCCAATTTACCAATCAATCGCAAAACGGTGTAAGCTATCTCTGGGATTTCGATGGAGATGGCTTGACCGATAGTGTCGAAGAAAACCCTCAGCAAGTTTACAATAGCCCCGGTACATACGAGGCACAATTAACGGTTATCGGTGCAATCGGAACCGCTACACATTCAGTCACAATCGAAGTCATCGGGATAGAAGTAACGCCTGTTGCGACCACAACACCAATGCCGACGGCTGTTCCAACAGAAGTCATTCCAACGGAAATCGAACCAACAGTCGCACCAACGATTCCCTCATCCGGTCCAATTGTCGAAGCGGATGTCAATATTAGCTTGCATCATGCTGGCAATACATTCGTATTCGTCAATGAAAATGACACACCACTCCTTGCAGACGACCTCAACAAACTGGCAATCGTTCAGAATGAAGAAGTTATTTTCTCGGGCATCACATGGTATGAAAATGCCTTCGCGGGCTTCACTGATCTTGACCCGACAAGCTGTTTCGTGCTCTATAACAACACCTCTGATGAAGGTTGGAGCTTTGAAGATGATGTGATTCCAACGGGCTGTTTGCGCTTGCTTTATGATCAGGGAACAAACGATGTTTTCTGGACAGAAACATACACGGTCACATACGACGGGCAACCTGTCGCGACCTGTCCACCGGATGTCCCCTGCTATATTGACCTCACAGGTGGCGTGGATGTTATCGGTGAAACTCCTGTTGTCGAAGACACGACTGTCCGTGAAACCCCGGTTGATCTCTACTGGAATGAGGATTACTTTATCGTCAAGAATGCAGGTGAATCAACCATTCCGGCAGGTGTCTGGATTGAAATGAGTTTCACCGGCTCAGAATTCTCCTTCCCCAACTCGCAAATTGGCTGGACAGAACAATTCAGCTTTAGTCGCGTGCGCCTCAATGAGTGTGTGGTCTTAATCAATTCTGAACTGGCACAATCCGATGCCGAATTTGACTTCAACGAAACAATGGTCGATGCACAATGTGTCAACGAAGTCACATTCCTGACAGTAACACCGTTCTGGAATCAGCAATTTGATGTCTATTTTGATGACAATCTCATAGAAACATGTCCGCCCAACGGCATCTGCGAGATCGACATCTCACAATAACATCTCCCGCATTTCATTCGATAAGAGCAGGTTCACCCCCTGCTCTTTTTTGTTTCTTTACCGTCAAATTGTAGGGAGGCATCAGCTCACAAGGTGACAGTTTTTACAAAGAAAGAATAAAGAAAGAGGCTCAACCAGGATAGAATTTCAGTGTCTATTCAGAATTCTATTCAGAAAGAGCCTCAAAATGGATTATTATCAGATGGAGGAGAGCTTACAAGTGCTATTTAAGCAGTTTATGCCTCTCAGTGAGAAGCAACGGGATCGTATTTACGAGATTTGCAGAGGGGTGATGTTGGCAGGGAAATCCCAATTGCGGGGAATTGCCCGTTGGCTAAAACAGGACACATCCCAGGATAGTCGTGTCCAATGGTTAAGACGAACATTCCAGAGTCCTTATCTCAGACACAGCTATGCCTATCGTCCGTTGATCCAACAAGCTCTCCGACAATACAAACCGGACTATTTGCACCTGATTATAGATAGCACGCACCTTGAACATCAACAAACAGACTTGCTGATGTTGTCTCTTAATTTTCGTCATCGTGCCATTCCGTTGATCTGGAAATTTGTGCCTTATGGGTCAACGGGATATGAAACACAAATCGCGTTAATAGAGGCTTGTCGTCCCTTGTTGCCTGATGCTGTCCCTGTCATTTTTCATGGGGATAGCGAGTTTAGTGCAGTACGCTTGATGCAATATTTGACGGCAATTGGATGGGATTATATTCTTGGACAACGATCTGCAAAACATTATCATCAAGGTCATACAGGGACATGGAGTGCTTTGAATACTCTGCCTGTCAGTAAAACACAATCCTGCTATTTACAGGATGTGGAGTTTACCCGTGAGTATGCTTATGGTCCCGTCAATTTATTTGCCTTTTACCAGGTGAAACTTTACAGAAGACGAGTCCAACGAGAAGTTGTTTACTGTGTGACATCTCTGCCAATTACTCATAGCTTGCGACGCATTGGACATCGTCGATGGGGCATCGAATGTTGCTTTAAAGATTTTAAATCTTCGGGCTGGCAACTTCATTTATCCCATCTGAGCCACCCTGATCGCCGGGAAGGGCTACTTTCGGTCTTGAGTATTGCCTATTTGTGGGCAACTTGTATTGGACGCTGGCTTTGTAAAACATCTCAACGCCATCTAGTCGATAACAAGACTCCACGTCAACTGAGTTTGTTTCGCATTGGATGGGATTGGCTTGTCCATCAATATAATATGAACAAGCATTGTCCTACTCTCTTAACTTTATATCATTGAAAACTGTCAGGTGGTGAGGAGGCATCAGCGTATGCCTCCGGGTATTTCACATTCCACAAATGAGATTTTTAGCCTGACCTAATTATCCATTTAACAAAATCTGGCACAATAGAACCAATTGGACTTGACAAATTTTTCGATTGACCTAAAAATAGTATTCATATAGTCTACAGAAACACCGTTCAAGGTCAAAGGAATGACAACTATGATACAAAAACGACTCTTACTTCTAATTTCTGCACTTGCCCTCTTCATCGCCGGAGGGGTATCCGCGCAGGATGATGACCCACTCTATATCGTTGCTACTACCACACAGGCATTCGACATCGCAAACATTCTCACAGAGGGTGTAGAAAATGTCGAAATCACAGGTCTGATGGGCGCAGGTGTTGACCCTCATCTCTATCAACCGACAGAATCCGACATTGCAGCGATGAATCAAGCGGACATCGTGATTTACAGTGGCTTGCACCTCGAAGGACAATTCGATGCAGTCTTTGAAGCGCTCGGTGAACAGGGAACAAGCATTTTTGCGCTTGGAATTCCGGTCAAAGATGCTGGATTCATCATCGGGGGATTTGATCTCTCGGAAGAATTGACCAATGTTGATGACCCGCATTTCTGGTTTGACCCGCGCAACTGGGAATTATCAATTATCACACTGGCAGATGAACTGGCAGAACTCGACCCTGACAACGCCGATATTTACCTGGCAAACGCAGAAGCCTATTCCGAACAACTTTTCGCTCTGTTTGATTGGGCAGATGAAGCAATGGAAACTATTCCGGCACAACAACGTTATCTGGTGACATCACACGACGCTTTCCAGTATTTCGGTGCAGCATTTGGCTGGCGCATGGTCGCGATTCAAGGTCTCAGCACAGAAGATGAAGCCGGGGTCGGTGATATTCAGGAAACGGTTGATTTCATCATCGATAATGAAATTCCGGTGATTTTCATCGAAAGTAGTCTCCCGCCTGATACCGTAGAAGCAGTGGTCGCAGCCGTAGAAGATGCAGGTGGTGAATTGCGTGTTGGTGTCCGCGAACTCTACTCTGATGCAATGGGCGAACCCGGTACTTTTGGCGGCACATACATCGGCATGATTGCAGAAAATGTCTACACAATCTTGCAATCGTATCAGTGTGCGGGCGTCGAAATAAGCATCCCTGAATGGTCAGCAGACCTCGACATCACACCACCCGAAGAATTACTCAACGTCGATTGCAACGCTGAATAAACATCAATTTTGCACAACATAGGTAGGGGCATGACGTGTCATGCCCTCTGATACATAAACACAAATATGTAGGGGTTCGGTATTCCCAAACCCATTTATCACAAATTGACACGGAGGTACACATGACAAACCTCAATACAGAAACAGAAAAACGCCCGATAGCCCTGAGTGTCGATGACCTCACGGTGGCGTACAACAGTAAACCCGCGATCTGGGATGTCGATCTGGATGTCCCCGAAGGCGTCTTAATGGCAATTGTCGGACCCAACGGCGCAGGGAAAAGCACCTTTATCAAAGCCGTGTTGAATCTAATTCCTAAATCTGCTGGAACAGCCCGTTTCTACGGCAAAACCTATGAAAAAGCACGATCACTGGTCGGATACGTCCCGCAACGGGGCAGTGTCGATTGGGATTTCCCGACATCTGTTATTGATGTGGTGACAATGGGCTTATATGGCAAACTTGGATGGTTTCGTCGTCCGGGACGTAAAGAACGTGACTTAGCACTGCACGCACTGGATCAGGTCGGCATGGCAGATTTTGCCGAACGTCAGATTAGCCAGTTATCCGGCGGACAGCAACAGCGCACATTTTTAGCACGCGCTCTGGTTCAGGATGCACAGATTTACTTCATGGATGAACCTTTCGCGGCAGTCGATGCTGTCACCGAACGGGCAATTGTGGCGATTTTGCGCGAACTCCGTGAACGCGGAAAAACTGTACTCGTCGTCCATCATGATCTGCAAACCGTCGAAGATTATTTCGATTGGGTGACATTGCTCAACGTGGAAGTGATTGCAAGCGGCGCAACAGCAACCACTTTCACAGCCGAAAATTTGCGTAAAACCTATGGCGGGCGGGTTGCTTATCTACATGGTGGCGAGACGATTGCTGCTACAGGAGACTGACCATGTTCCGATTATCTGATGCTGATAAACGTGTCTGGCTGGTCATCGGTACAATTACGATTATCGGGATATTATTCATCCCATTTAGCCAGATGGTGCTCGATGTATCTTACAATTACACCCTGCGAACAGTGGCTCTCGGCGGCGCAATTCTCGGGATTGTCAGTGGCGTTTTAGGATGTTTCGCTGTCCTGCGCCATGAAAGTCTCATGGGAGATGCACTCTCTCACGCTGCTTTACCCGGTGTGGCGATTGCCTTTTTGCTTGCCGGACGCGAACTCGGTGCATTGCTTATCGGCGCGGGGATTGCAAGCTGGATAGGCGTTCAATTTATCCGCACCCTGCTCAACACTACCCGCATCAAGCAAGATACCGCGATGGGCATTGTCTTAGCCGCATGGTTCGCGATAGGCATAGCACTGCTTGCTTATATTCAATCGCGTTCCGATGCCAGTCAAGCAGGTCTCGACACATTCATTTTCGGACAGGCAGCCGCTATTGTTGAAAGTGATGTGCAACTGATTTCTGTTGTGGGATTCATCGCCTTCGCAGTATTAGCCCTCTTCTGGAAAGAGTTCAAGCTGGTCACATTCGACTCTGAATTTGCTGGCGCGAATGGTTTCCGCGTGGGATTTTTCAATGTTTTGCTATCAACGTTGATTGTCGTCGCGATTGTCCTCGGATTGCAACTCGCCGGAGTGATTTTGATGGTTGGCATGTTGATTGCACCCGGAATTGCCGCCCGACAATGGACTCACAAACTCGATCAGATGGTCATTTTATCAGCAGTTTTCGGCGCATTTGCTGGCGGCACAGGTGCAATTCTCAGTGCAGTTGATGCTGATATTCCAACGGGTCCTATGATTATCGTGGTTGCTTTCGCAATTGTCACCATTTCGATTGCCTTTGCACCGGGACGCGGCTTAGTCTGGACATTATTGCGTCGGCGTGGCGATAGAAAACGCTTCGCCGCACAACAGACCTTACGTGATTTGTACAAGTACGCGATGTCGCACGGTGACACATCTTATCCTGTACCGGATTCATTCATTGTCGGTATCGGTGGCGCGAATGTGCAATTGGGTCTGAAACAACTCGAAGCACGCGGTTATGTTAAAGGCGATGGGAACACCTGGCGCTTAACATCAACAGGTGCAACTGTCGCAAAAGACGATGCTTATAATCAGCAACTCTGGGATGTTTACCGCGAATATAGCGACGAACTGGAAATTCCACTCATCGCAGAAGATCGCCAGAAAGACATTCACGATATGCTACCGCGACCTGCTGTTGAAAAACTTGAACGTAAACTCGAAGGGATGGTTGCCTGATGTTCGCATTAGAATCCATTTTCGTTGAAATTTTGCTGATGATTTTTTCGCGTGAGGAAATCAATGCCTTCCTGCGAAATCCACAGAATACGGCAACAATCATCGGCACATTAATTGCCATTTCCGGCGCATTGTTAGGGACATTTCTGCTGCTGCGTGGCATGTCCCTCACCAGTGATGCCATCAGTCATACCGTGCTATTAGGTATCGTCGTTGCTTTCATGGTGATGACATCCGTATTTAATCTCTCACCGGATACATCCTCTCCCTGGTTGATAGTCGGCGCGGCATTAGCGGGTGTAGCAACAGTCGTCCTGACCGAATTGATTTACAGGTCAGGTCTCGTGAAGCAGGATGCAGCACTCGGGTTAGCCTTTCCCCTGCTCTTCGCGATTTCGATCATTCTGGTTTCGCGCTTTGTCGAAGATGTCCACATGGACGAAGATGCGGTGATGGTCGGCGAAATTGGTGTGGCATGGGCAAATACCAATAGCCACTGTATCGAAAATTGCCTGACAATCACCATCACACCGGATAGCGATCTCGCGGAAACAAGCCGTCAGTGTACCAATTGCCGTGAACTCAATATCAGTCCGCGTGATGAAGGCGCAGAATTCCGTGAAATTTGCTCTAACTGTGGCACATACTCTCCGGGACAGGCATGGCAGGCAGGCTTGCTGGAAGAAGAACCTATTCTGGTCTTTTTCCCGAAATCAATCACGGTAACGGCTGTCATGGCAATTATCACAGTCCTCTTTGTGACGCTATTTTACAAAGAACTCAAACTCGCCTCATTCGATGAAGCCCTGGCAAAAGCGCTCGGATTACGTCCGGGAATGCTGCACTATGCCCTCATGATTCTGGTGAGCCTGGTCGCAGTTGGTGCATTCGATGCAGTTGGCTCAATCTTAGTGATTGCATTTTTCATCATACCCCCTGCTGCGGCTTATCTACTGACCGACCGTCTCTCACTGATGCTGCTTCTCAGTGCGATTATTGGCAGCCTCGGGGCATACTTCGGCTATGATTTAGCACGCGGGACATTCCTGATTTTCTTTGAAATTTCGGATATGCTGGCATGGCTGAATAACATTTTCGGGCTTGGTCTGATAGAAGAATGGAATTCATCTATCTCGGCATCAATGGTGATGATGATTTTCTTCTTTTTCCTGCTCTCATGGATTTTCTCGCCCAAATACGGCTTGATTTCGACATTCATCCGGCGTGCAGGTCAGAAAAGTCAGTTTGAAGATCAGGTTGTGCTGGCACATATCTATAATCATCGTGATATGGAAGACGCCCGCGAGGAACTAACTGCCGATACATTGCATGAACACTTTAGCTGGTCAAATGCCAAAATGGGTCGCATCCTGACACGTCTGAAAACCCTCAATATCATCCGTGTGGTCGATAACATCGTCGAACTCACCGAAAAAGGCGAACAACGGGTACAACATTTCCGCGAAACCCGCCTCGCCTCCGAATTAGCATAACTTCACAATCCACTGGGCATCTACTATCAAAATAGATGCCCTATGGTCTCTCCGCAAGAAACTTAACCATACTCACTTGATTCCTGTATACTAAAGTTAGTGATTAGGACAAAACTGGAAATCAGATGAGCGACAACTGGCAATATCCATATACACCTGGAAATTTGGATTACTGGATTGAGCGCAAACCATTGGACGTTCTAATATCTTGTTGTTCAGATGCCAGAAAAGCTGCCGAACTACAGGTAGATGTTGCAAAAAATCTTAACGACCCTATGGCTACTTCAACAGACAACGAATTGATATTTGATGTAGACCCACCACTTAAGTTCAATCAACTCGTTTCTAAATTAGCATATCACTCAATGGCTATTATTCACTTGATAGTAATTGGCTATCGCTATTGGCGACCACCTGAAAAAAGATACTGGGATGCTGGAGAAGATTTCAACATTGAAATCAATATCACTGATGACTTTGATGCACCCGCTTTTGCGCTTGAGCATCAACAAGTTCCGCCCCTATCAATGCTTTGCGCCATTAGTAATGCTTTTGTTGAACATGGAACTGAGGCAGATTATTACTTCAGGCTTATTGAAGAGCCAGAGATTATGCAGAGAGTACATTTCTACATTAACAATAAAAATCGACCATTTTCTATTTTTAAAGATGGATTTACTGATCACAATCGGTACTTCATTTTGATTGGTCAAACAGGAATCGACTACGTTAACGCGAAGAGAAAAGAAATCGAAGATTAAATGGACACCATGAAAGATACCCTCATCAAAACAATGCAAGGCTATGCGGGTAGAAGTTTAGTTGGTTACAGTTACTTTACATCCAATGAGGATAGTAGTTTCTTCACAGTAACGACAGTCGCAGACAATGGAGAACACAGGGTAGTTAATCACAGCCTGACAGTAAGACTGCCCGGGAATATCATCATCATCGAAGAGGACATCAATAACAAGCCACTTGTCGATGCACTGGTGCAGAATGGCGTTCCCCGTGAGCAGATTATTCTCGCCTACGCCGGAGAAGCCATCCCTGAAGTTGGGTGAATGTAATGCGAATGACATAATCTTGTGGCACACTATAGTTGTAAGGGCTTGCTAATGCGCTTTAATTTTTGAATACGGGGAAAATTCTGGCTATATATCTAAAATATAGACCGGGTGTAGGGGAGTGCCTCTGTGCGCTCCCGCATTTTCTACATCGGGAAGGCACGGCGACCTTCCCCTACACTTATTTCCGTGCTTAATTTTTAATTTTCAACAGCACGTCCTGATATAAATCAATCTATACCATGTGAGACAAGACATGTCCGAAAATTTCAAAATTTTAGTTGTCGAAGATGAAGTGACCGTGCGGCGCGTCATCCGGCAATATCTCGAACGCGAAGGCTACGCTGTCATCGAAACCGATAATGGCGGACAAGCGCTGCAACTGCTACATCAGGAAGAACCCGATTTACTGATTCTCGATATTATGCTGCCCGGCATTGATGGCTATACGATTGCCCGTTCTCTGCGTCGTCCGGTAGATGATAACAACGTGCAGGATATTCCAATCATCATGCTCACCGCCCGCACCGAAGAATCTGACCGCATCACAGGCTTTGAAGTCGGCACAGATGATTACGTCACCAAGCCATTCAGTCCCCGTGAACTGGTCATGCGCGTAAAAGCCCTGCTCCGGCGCAGCACACCCAATACACCGATGTCCAATATTGAGATGGGCAAAGCACTCACTTTCGAAGGCTTACGACTTGACCCCAACACACGTCAGGTCAAACGCGATGACACGCTAATAGAACTGACTCACAAAGAATTCGAGTTGCTCTATTTTCTGGCAAGTAATCCGCGCCATGTATTCAGTCGCACCCAATTACTCGATCAAATCTGGGGCTATGATTTTTATGGGGATGATAGCAACGTGACCGTGCATATTCATCGTCTGCGCGAAAAAGTGGAAGTTGACCCCGCAAAGCCAAAATACGTTCATACCGTCTGGGGCGTTGGCTATAAGTTTGATGTCCTATGAAAAAATATCCTGTCTTATTCCTGATTATCGGAACACTCGTCGCACTGATTTTGTCTCTGATTGTCGTGATTATCGGATTGCAACCCCCGCAGAGTGATTTACAGTTGCTGGTGCAATTCATGCTCGTGTCCGGGCTGATTACCATTCTGGCGGTCTATTTTCTCTATGAATACGTCCTCGCCAACTGGATGAACAGTCTACGCTGGTCAATGCTGGTAACAGTCTTTACTTCTGTGACACTGGTTTTCATCAATGTCTGGGCAACCGCACAATTGATGTTCATCAACAATCACGACCTGATTCTGACAACTGCCCTGCTGATTTTCGGTGGATTGACTGCCATCGTCTTTGGATGGTTTATCGCCAATCGCATCTCGCACAAATTACAGGAAGTCTCCGACGGTATCCAGAAATTAGCGGATGGTGATTTATCGGTGCGCGTGAAAGCCAAAGGAGACGATGAAATCTCCAAACTGGCAAAAATGCTCAACTGGACTGTCGATAGTCTGGCGGACATTGAGGAAGAGAAAAAACGCACCGAAGGCTTACGTCGCGATTTGATTGCATGGATTTCTCACGATTTACGCACACCATTAACGGCAGTACGGGCATCTCTCGAAGCGATTGCTGATGACATCGTAACCGAACCGGACGGCGTGAAAGAATATGTCAATAATTCACTAACCGAACTGGACAATTTACGGTTGCTGATAGACGATCTCTTCGCGATAGCACAAATTGACGCCGGACACATGAGCCTCAAATTTATGGAAGCATCGCTCAGTGATTTGATTTCCGATACAGTCAGCGTCCTGAACGCCCATGCTCAAAAGCGGAAAATCAACATTCGCGGGGAAATTCAAGCCGACATGCCCCCGGTCTACATGGCGCCCGATAAAATTCAGCGTGTGATGCACAATCTAATCGACAATGCAATTCGACACACGCCCGAAGGTGGCGAAATTACGATTAGCGCAAAAAATGCCGATAAAGCGGTCAAAGTGGAAGTCCATAATACAGGCGAGAGTATCCCGGCAGAACATCTCCCGCATATTTTCGAGAAATTCTACCGGGGCGAACAGGCACGCCAGCGCGATACGGACGGACATCGTGGCGCAGGTCTAGGATTAGCCATCGCACAGGGTTTCATCGAAGCGCATCAGGGAAAAATTCAGGTCGAGAGCAGTGATGCTAAAGGCACATGCTTCGGATTCACCATTCCACTGGCTAGACAATCTCCCTGACCATCCCCTACTTTTTGAGCTAAATCCCCTACTTCGAGTCAGGTGACCAATCTCCCGCGAGTTCATATCATAAAAGCAACATAAACGAATAAACGGGAGATCAAAATAATGTTCACACAATCTAATGCTCGTCAATTGGCAGCAGTTATCCTTTTCTCTGTATTTTTCCTTGCTATATCAATGGTTAGCGCGATGAACCGCACCTGTAGCATATCAACAGTCAATGCCAACTCGCCGGAATGGTTAGCTGTCCGGCAACAATATGAACCGGGTTATCTACCCCCGCAATCGGACGACACCGCATCACAAACGGTCGATGCCAATAACGGAATCTGGCTGGCAACACGCCAACAATACGAGCCGGGTTATCAGCCACCCCGTATCGCCGATGCCAATTCACCGGAATGGTTAGCTGTCCGGCAGCAATATGAAACATCCTACCTGCCACCGGGAGACATCCACACAGAAGACAACAGCACCGGGGGATGTGAAACCCTGAGTTAAGGCATAAAAATAAGAGTGCTGGGGATAGGCTTCCGGCACGTTTTGAGTCTTTAGCGCTCCATCAAATCTGTGATGACATCATCTAAATTTAACCGCTTACCGCGTTCCCATGCTGCTTCAAATTCATCATGTGTGAGTAATTTACTTAATGCAGCCTCGTCATTCATTGTTTCAGCTTTGGTATTTTCAGTAGCGGAAGGATGGTTAGCAATAACGGATAGCAAGGTCGTTGCTTGCATAAGATTTGCCTCAGCAATCAGTAATTGCACGCCAATCACCAAAATCCTCAATATGCCCCATGCGTATCCCGGAGCATCTACGTATTGCAAGCCTCTAATAATATATTTCAATGCTGTCTCGTAATCTTGTTGTCGCAGCCTACACTCTGCAAGATATCGGTAACACAACATATATCCAATGCGATGAAACCTAAATTTCTCCAATCCAACTAAAACTAAGGCTTCTGCTCGTGTATATTTTTCCATTTTTATCAACAGGAAAGGCAAGAGATTTACCTTGAGTGGTGAATCGGGTTGTGATTCTGCGATTTTGAGTGCTTCATCATATCGCTCAAGTTGTATATATCTTCCTGCGGCCGGGATTGAAAAGCCCATTATCCATTCGGAAGAATCAATAGCCTTTGCTAAGTCTAATCCCCTTTGAGCATAGCTGATACCTTCTGTGAAACTATTGACCGATCTCAAACCAAAAAATAAACCACGATAAACAAACAACATATCATGTGTTGCCTTGACCTGCGAGAAGTAGTCAAGCGCCTGTTTTTGAAGGTTGACAGCTTGCTGCGGCTGTCCCAAATCGCTTAACATCCAGGCGTAGCGTGCTGATATCTGCCAATAAAATAACTCAGCAGCCTCATTATTTCTCGGAACGGCGTGGCGGACAGGTTCAAACAGGTCTACTCCTTCCTGACTACGACTGTAACTGTCAAAGTAGATCCATAAACCATCCAGAAATCGGCGCAATTCAGCAGTGTTCAGGCTATCAGCTTGATATTGCCATGCTAAACGAACATTGTCGAAATCCTCGTGTATTTGCTCCAGAATATCATCGAAACGTCCTGTCCCCCATTTTTCTGCGCTTAGAGGATTGATAAAGTCGGCAAAGAACAGTGCATGATTGTCACAGACGCTATCATACTCATCGGATGCTCTCAATTTCACTTCGCCAAATTGCCGCATCAATTCGTGGATCGCATACCGACCTGATGGCAAATGTTGAATGAAAGATGTGTGTACCAGACGCTTTAAATTCTGGATACTCGCCCCCGTAACTGTTTGTGCTGCTTCGCGGGTAAATCCGCCTCGAAACACAGACAATTTCATAAAAACAGCCTGTTCCTGTTCTGTGAGCCGTTTCCATGAATGACCAAAAACCGCCTCTATGCTCTGATGGCGTTCAGGAACATCGCGTAGATTAACAGCCAGAATATCCAGACCGCTTTGTATCTCAACTTTGATTTCTAATACAGATAGCGTATCCAGCCATGCAGCCGCCAATAATATCGCCAGAGGCATTCCACCCAGCATCTGACAGATTGAGACCGCCTGAATCAGGTCATTTTCATTCAATTGAATGGGAATGCGCTTAGCCGCCTCCACAAAGAGCCTGACAGCATCCGCCGATTCTGCCATTGATAACGATAAACCGGATATGAGGTAGATGACTTCGCCTGATACAAGCAGTTTTTCGCGGGATGTAACCAGTATTTTCACGTGAGGAGCAATCGTCAGGGTGTCAGTCAATAAATCAGCGTCTCCGACCAGATGCTCAAAATTATCAACGATGAGTAGCATCTGCTTAGATTGGAGATATGACAATAATTGCTGTTCTGCCTGTTTATCGCTATGAAACTTGAATTTAACGGCTTCCGCAATCATCGTTACGATTTGTTCGCGGGATGTAACCGGGGCAAGCGAGATAAAATAAACCCCATCGCGAAAGGCGGCAAGTAATCGTCGCCCGACCTCAATTGACAGGCGCGTTTTACCCATGCCACCGGATCCGAGTATCGTGATGTGCCGGATAGCGTCTGTCGTGAGTTGTTCAACAAGGTGCTCTATTTCCTGTTGTCGTCCGATGAAAGGTAATGTGTCAGCCGGGAGATTGTGAAGCGGCGCGTGCAGAGGGTCGTTCTCATCGGACTCAAGAATACCGATCGTCCGCGCACGAATCACCGCCTGTTTACGATTCCTCACCCCTAATTTATCGTAGATTTGCGAGTTGAACCATTTCACCGTACTCACTTCGATGAACAGGCTTTCTGCAATTTCTTTGTTAGATTTCCCTCCTACCAGAAGCTGCAATACCTCTGTCTCACGTTCTGTCAGGGCATCAACATGCTGATGAGTACTCATGCTTAACTATCCCGATTATTAATCTCACATAATCACATTATACAATAAGTTACTCAATCAGAATGAATTCTCCTTCAGTTATCAAAATCCGCCGTTGTCAGCCAGTGAGACATATACGATTGCGGTTCATATGGTGCGATTTGTTCACTTTCATAGGTCTCTAAATCCATCCAGAACAGTCCTGGAATAGCATCGTCATTGGTCGCCATATAGGTTAGGTAACGCCCATCAGGAGACACGTCACCAGCTTGAATAGTATACGCTGATGCCAGTTGCTGCATCTCATTTGTGGTGAGGTCAAGCATCATCAGACTATCATTGAAGCCATTAATTTCTCTGCGCGAAAAAATCGTCGTGTGACCTGACCAGATAGCATAGCGATTCAGTGTGTCATCGTCGGTTAGTGCAGTGATTTCCTCTGTATCAATGTTGTAGTGAACGAGTTCCATATCGGTCGTGTGGTCAGTGGCAAAAATCAGTTCGCGGCTATTCGGAGACCATGCCAGCGAGGTATAACGCACACTGTAAATACCATGTTCGGTGATTTCACCTGTTTCCACATCAACCAGCACCAGCATCTGCCCTGTTTGCAAGTTAACCGCTTCCCATACAGCAATCGTACTGCCATCGGGCGACCACGCTAAGGCAGAAACATCCATCAGCGCGAAATTTGTTGGCTGAATTTCAAAAGGTCTCACCCGGGCAATGATCAGTTCCCCTTCATTGTTGATATAAGCGACCCGTTCATCATCCGGTGAAAAATCAAATGCGTGCATCAAAGTGCATTCATCGGGAAATGAGTAGGTGATTGTTTTCGTATTGAGGTCGAAGAAATTAATGCCGCAATTGGTGCTATAGGCGAAATCAGCATGACTGACCTGTGCGCGTCGCAAGAAAATCCATCCACCGGACACAATCAAAGCCAGTACACCCGCTACAACCAACAAAACAACCCATTTACGGTGCGGCTGACCTTTTGCTTTTTCATTATTTTTGAGTTTAGTTGACATACAATATTTGCTCCCTATGGTTCATCGACATTAATGACACGGCATAGAGAGCAAACGTTCATTTTACAGTTCAGATTTTCAGCAGATGCTCATATGTCGATAATCCGGCAAATAGCGCATCAATATCAGAGACATCATTGTAGAAATGTGGAGAGATACGCAAATTCCCATCCCGTGAGGAGACAATCACACCCTCATCAGCCAGACAGGATACCAGTTGTTCAACATCATTCGATTTGATAGCAAGCATCGCACCGTGATTATCCGGTGTGACGATTGTATAGCCTTTATCATTCGCCCGATTTTTGATGTCCGATGTTAGCGCTATCAGATGCGATTCAATTGCTGAAATACCAATTTCTTCGATAAAGTCCAATCCTGCAATTCCCCCATAAATATTGGGATTCGGATGCGTGCCACTCTCAAAACGTCGTGCTGTCGCTGACGGGGTATTGCCATAAATATCCATCGCGAAAATATCTGCCTGAGCGAACCACCCCGACGTTAAGGGATAAAGTTCAGATATGTGTTCAGCTTTGCAATACAAAAATGCCAGTCCTGCCGACCCGAGCAAATATTTCAATGTCCCACCCACTAGAAAATCGACATCGAGCGCTTTCACATCTATCGGAAATGTGCCCAGTCCCTGAAAACTGTCAACAATGACTTTCGCGCCATGTTGATGGGCAAGCTCGATGATGGGCTTTACATCTTGCCGACCACCATGCCGATAACAAACATGCGTCAGAGAAACCAGCGCAGTCTCTTCATCTATCGCCTCTGCAAAGCGTTCCAGTGGAATTTCAGCAGAGTCATTTTCCCGCACATGCACGATGTTTGCGCCGCGTGCTGATTGTGCGTGCCAGATTTGCGCCGTTGTCGGAAACGCATAGTCATCCACGATAATTTTGTTGCGCTCACCGGAAAAATCCATCGCACTCGCAAGCGTGTTCACCGCATCACTCACACTGGTCTTAACCGCAATTTCGTCTGCATCCGCCTGAACTAAATGCGCCACTTTGCTACGAAACGTCTCTAACTGACTCACCCACAAATCCCATGGCGAACCCTGTTCAGCCCAATCTGTTAAATATTGCTGATACGCCTCCTGTACATCAACGGACAGTGCGCCTTTCGAGCAACTGTTGATAAAGTGCTTTGTCCAGAAAATAGGGAATCGTTCCCGCAACATTGCAGATAATTTATCAGCCATATCCTGTATCCCGACTTATGTACACAGCTTTCATTATAAGAATTTTGAGTAATCCGGCGAATTATTCAAAGACTACCTCCAGGGGGGTGAAACTACCCTGCTGGATATTGTAAGGTTTAAACATCAAACAAAAAACAGGAGAGAACATCATGGCAATCGAGAAACATTACACGGACAACACCATCAGCACAACTTTTGCTCAAGCACCAGCCCGCACAATTTCAAAGTCCGTCACAATCGAACAGGTTGTCATTGTCATCACCGGAAATAAAGCAGATGAGCGCATTCTGCCACAGGCATTAAACTTCGCCCGGAAACACAACGCGGAACTGCTTATCGTGAATACCTGTGAGGCGAGCATGTCGAATCAAGCAGAACTCTATCTCAAGAGCTTACTTAATAAAGCACAGAAACAATACACCGATGTAATCGCTTTCCTTCATCAAGGAACAGATGTAGTGGCTGCTCTGGAATCAGTCATTGATGACAACAAAGTTAGCTGTGTCATGCTCCCGACAGATAACCGTAACTGGCTGCAACGCTTGTGGAGTGGCAATGTCGCAGGTGATCTGGAAAGCCATCATCCAGCATTAATGATCCGTGAAGTACAACTCTAAATTCACAATCACCTGAGGGGATTTATTCCTGACCGTAACACCTCAAATTTGCAAATATCCTCTTTCCTATATCCCCGCAGGTTCTGCCTCCGGGGGTTTCATTTTTTACAGGAGTGATCGGTATCAACAGCACATGACAAATTCACAAAATATATTTTTCGATTCGGGGGTCGTTGAGGAGTTCTTCGACTAAATCAGTGTAGCCCCTTCGCAGATAATTCGACACATCCAGCACCAATCGCACCTGTAAAAAATATCGAAGGTATTCCAATTCTTTGAGTAATTGAGGATGCTGAATCGCGGCAATCAAATGCTCATAATAACCGGAACGCAACATATTTTCTTCGGGAGAATGCAATTCGTGCATCAATGCCATCGCCACATCTTCAAGCAAGTAACTGTAGCGATAGTCATCAAAATCCAGCACGGCGGCAAGCTGGTAATCGTCATCAAATAGCAAATTACCGGGTTTCACATCACCATGCACCAGCCCTTTTGATAATTTATCTAGCGGAATATCTTTTTGTGTGGATGTTACTGTTTGCCAGAGCTCACGCATTTTTCGGGGGATAGTGATGCCTGTTTCTGATAATCGCGTATATTTCAAAGATGCCTGATTGAGAACACCATATCTCATATCAAAATCACCATCTTGAAAAACCTGTCCGGCATCAAATAATCTGTCCAGTATCGTCCCGACCTGCTTGACTGTTCCGGCGGAATAAGCATCTAAGGTTGTGCCATTGATATAAGGATACAAAGCAAGGTAACGCTCTGTATTTTCAATTGTCGCTTCTGTGATGCGTTCGGAATTTATGTTTCGGACAATTTGAGGCGTTGCTAATCCTGTAGAATGTGCCGCTTCCATGAAATCGAGTTCATGTTCAATACTCTGCTTCGAACGTTTTCCCCGCAGCGAGTGCTTCAGATTATAGAGCCGCAATACATAGTCATCCTCATCTGTCTCAACCAGATAGTTTGTATTCTCAGCCCCTGCCTGAATCAATGAAATTTCTGAAATATGAGCAAGGTCATATCCGCCGAGAATATCCTCAATAAATTGCATGTATTTGAGTTTGCCTTTTTATATGCTTTAACATGAACCTTTATGATACCGTCTATTCTGGAAAACACTTATATTATAAGTAACTTGTTTTTGCAGGCGTCATAAACCCGGGGTTTGCAACATCTTGCACCGGGATATTTGTCCAACATAGAGATTGGGATTAACGATGAAATTAAATCAAGATTTCGTGACATTGGTTTCACTTCAAGAAGGTTGGTCTACAGAGCAAAGACGTGAGTATGGTCTTCTTGAACAAGAGCAAGCATTAAAATATCTGACGCACTCCACTGGGAGAGATTATGGTTATAGTCTCATAAAATGGAGTATGTATTACCTTGTCCAGAAGAAAGATATGATCGGAATAAGAGTAATTATGGGTAGTTTTACAGGGGAAAACAGAAGATATTTACAGAGTGTTACTGATTTTCTCGATGCCATATCTCAAACAGAGAATCGAGTTAGAAAACTCTAGTATTTGTAGTGAGAAATGTCATTCCTAAATTTTGATCTATTTTTGTGGATAGGTCTCACAAAGGATATTTGATGTGAGGACACGATGTATCATGTGCGAAAGTTTACACCGAAATAGGAGCAGGTTCACTTGAGGGCATATTAAAAAGGTAAAAGATACAAGGAAAGAGGTAAAGTATCGTTTGATTTCACCTTTTATCCTTTACCTTTCACCTTATTACACGTCGGAATCAGGATGAAAGTTCGTTTATCAGCAATATGTGCGAAGAAACTTATCTTATATGTCGCCTTCTTGCAAAATCGGGGCAACTTCCAGAGGCACGAAATTCTGCATAGCATCCAATACGCTAGCAGGTGTCTCCCCTGTCAAAACGAGGTCACGCATCTTTGGTTTGACGAAACCTTCATCTACCAGTTGATCGAAGTAAGTCAGCAAACCATCATAGAAATTGTTGATATTGAGTAAGGCACAGGGTTTCTGATGAAAGCCGAGTTTCGCCCAGGTGATAATCTCAATGAATTCTTCCAGTGTGCCGAATCCACCGGGCATCGCAATGAAACCATCGGAGAGCGTTGCCATCATCATTTTACGTTCGTGCATGGTATTTACCACAAATTGTTCGGAGAGGCGGGTATGCGCTTCTTCTTTGTCAACCAGTGCTTTGGGAATCACACCGAATGCGCGTCCACCATTATCAATCGTCGCATCGGCAACCAGCCCCATCAGCCCTTTATTGCCACCACCATAAACCAGGTCGATTTTATTGTCCGCGAGGGTTTTTCCCATCGCAACGGCGGCTTCCTGATAGACTTCCTTACTGCCGGTACTCGCTCCGCAAAATACACATATTCGTCTCAATGCAAATGCTCCTATGTACGCAATTTTTAACACTATATGCTTTGTGAGAATTTTCGCAAGGTGCATTTTGTTATGGAGTGTGCAATTTTCCTGTATTAGTCCTGTTTTTGCTTTGAACGTCAGATGGATACAGGTAAGATAGACTGTGTTGACCTTGTGTCAACGTTTTTTCACTAGCCGACGGGTTTATCCGTCGGCATAAACTTACAATCCGTAAATATCACCGAATTTCTCATTGAGATATGTCACCAGTGGCGCAACCTGAATGCTATCTCCTGTCAAACGTTCGGTGAGTTCCAGCGTGTCATATTTACGACCATGCCGCCAGATATTCTCGCGTAACCAGTTAAACAGTGTCCCGAATTCCCCGTTTGCGATTTCACTCTCAATCTCGGGTTGTACTTTCAAAGCCGCATCATAATACTGTGCCCCGAGAATATTCCCGAGTGTGTATCCCTCAAATGAGCCGCCGATATGTCCGAAAAACCAGTGAATATCCTGCATCACACCGTCTTTGTAATCCGGCACATCCACACCGAGATCATCTTTATAACGTGCATTCCAGGCATCCGGCAAATCAGCGATGCTCAAAGAGCCTTCCAGCAAATCAATCGACAAATCCGAGCGCAGCATGATGTGCAAATTATAAGTCACTTCATCAGCAGACACACGCAACAAAGACCCCTGCACTTTATTGATCGCTTTATAGAAATCCTCGACAGAAACATCTTTCAATTGCGGGAAAATGTCAAGCAATTGAGGATAGTAATGTTGCCAGAAAGCCTTGCCCCGTCCGACGCGATTTTCCCACAAACGCGATTGACTCTCATGCACACCGGATGATGTTCCCCGTGCTAAGAGTGACCCTTCCCATGCCGGATTCAGTCCCTGTTCGTACATCGCGTGACCGCTTTCGTGCATGGTCGCAAAAATGCCATCTCCAAGATGACCACTATCAGCGCGGGTCGTGATTCGCACATCGCCCAGACTCAATTTTGTGGCAAAGGGGTGATAGGTATCATCCATGCGCCCACGATTCCAGTCATAGCCAAAATCAGTGATCGCTTTGCGCGCAAAATCATATTGTTTCTCTTTCGGGAAATCGCCATATAAAAACGAGTCATCCACCTGCTCTGCGTTGCGAATTTTGCCGAGCAAATCAACCAGTGCTTCGCGCAATTCACCAAATAACTCGCGCACCATTTTTGCAGAGATACCATGATTCCGTCCTGCGAGATGCGGGTCAGCGACATGCTCATAGGGGGCAAAAAATTCAGAATACTGACGCGAGTAGTCCAGCGTTTTTTCCAAATAAGGTTTCACTTTGTCGAAATTATTCTCGCCGCGTGCTTCTGTCCAGACAGTGAAGGTATCCGAAGCATGTTGCTCAAATTCAGCCGTGAATTGTGGCGATACCTTGCTCCGGCGTTCAAAATGCTCCTGTGCTACGCGAATCAGTGCCGCATCATCCGAATGATAGTCGAGGCTTTCCCCGTGTGGCACAAGCTCATCAATTAATTTTCCGAGCGCGGGGTCGGTGAAGCGTTCCTGTGCCAGACGACGCAATGTCGCCATCTGAGCGCCCCGTCCGACTGCCCCACCCTTCGGCATTTTCGTATTCTGATCCCAGCCGAGCACCGATGCAGCCTGTTCAAGATGATAAATTTCGCGTAGACGATCTTTGAGTTCCTGTAATTTTGTATCCATAAGCTATTTTCCCCTTATTAAATTTTTTCAAATGAATTATACCGTGACATAAGCGTCTACAATATAACCAACAAAAAACCTCAGCCGATATTGAACTGAGGTCGTTATTACATCTATGCTTGCTGAGCGTTAGACCGTGTTTTGTAGATAGTTCAGTGCTTCAGCTTCATCCGCGAAAAATAGAATCTCATGCTGTGTCATGCGTATTGCCATGCGTGCCAGTACCTCTGCGACAGGATTTTTACCCACCACAGCAATCCGCCCCAGATTTGGCTTTTTCACAACCTCTGCTCGAATGAACAAAAATGGCGCTTGCGCGGGAATCATTCCTGCTTCGCGGATATCAAAGAGAAGATTAACTGTTTCATCAGCTTCATCCAGAAAATTCGCCATATTTTGAAAGCAATCCGCCAGTTCATCGCTCTTCAGTGGTGCTTTCCACACAGCTTTCACAATAGTTGCGTCGATATGCATTTTATCTATCGGCATTAACTCATCCTAAATTATTCATCACTGGTTTTCAAAGTGTAAGTCATAATTTAATTTTGAATCCTTAACGTTTTCGTTCTACAGCCTGATGTGATAAAATGAAACAAATGTTCAAACCAGGAGGAATTTACGCATGACTGTCTATATCTGTTTATTGCGGGGGATTAATGTCGGTGGCAAGCGCATGAAAATGGCAGATTTGCGCGACATGTTCAAGTCAATCGGCTACCCTGATGTACAAACACTCCTCGCCAGTGGCAATGTCATATTTGAGGCTGATGCAACACCGGACACACTCGTGCCAGAAATCGAAGCCGCTATTATCGAGAAATTCGGCTTTGAGAGCAAAATCATCATGCGAACAAGCGATCAACTGGAAAAAATCATTGCAGACAATCCATTTTCAGTCGATGAGCTTGAGCCGAAATTTCTGCATGTCAATTTTATGTGCTCTGCCCCGTCGCAGGAAACAATAGACACATTTCAGCAAGACCATAGCACATCCGAAATCGTGCATGTCATCGGACAGGAAGCCTACATTTACTATACTGATGGCGCGGGTCGCTCAAAGTTTAATCTTGAAAAATCATTGAATGTCATCGGCACTGCACGCAACTGGAATACCGTCCTCAAATTGAAAACACTGGCTAACGAATTATTGAACAGGTAAGGTGAAGAAACGTGTCGTCCTTAATCGCGACATCTCCCGGCGGTCATGATTGAATTGCTTGCATCACACGTTCGAGGCGTGCCCGGGCATCATCCGCAATATCTTTGAGTGCATCATTTTCTGTCAGTTGTACCATCAATCCGGGGTCAAGAATGGCAACCTGTGTTTGTTCTGACGCTTCTTTTTGATAAACAATCACATTGCAGGGTAACAGCAAACCGATTGTCTGCTCAAGTTGCAATGCCTGATTCGCCAGAGGGGGATTGCAAGCACCCAGAATCATATATTTTTCGATATCGACATCTAATTTTGCTTTCAAAGTCGCCTGCATATTGATTTCTGTTAAAATGCCGAATCCTTCAGCTTTCAATGCGGAGGTTACACTGGCAACGGTATCGTCAAAGCCTGAATTCACTGTTGCCTGAAACCCATATTTTACATCTGTTGACATAAGTGTCTCCTATTTATACGATTTACCGCAACAATAATAGAGCATTGTCTATGAAGCTGATATAGCGATCAATTTATGACCTTATGAAAGTCTCCGCTAATCTGAGACATTTCACAATTAAAGACGCGCAATACGAAAACCGAGATTATTATCTGCCTCATGAGAGAGCTTCGGGACATGATAATCACATTGAAAGATAACTGTCTCATAATCATCCCATGACCCGCCACGAATAACCCGTTTACGCCCGTCTGTATCAAAATCGCTCGATTTGACAAACCAGGGATTTGTTAAACACCATTCCCATACATTGCCCGCCATATCCACAACACCAAATGCACTATCACCAATACCTTCATAATAATTGACAGGTCGTGTTAGCCCGACCCCTTCATCTATTATGCCGTAATTTTTGCATTCATTTCCCCGCAATATATCGCCCCAGGGATAAATTCTGCCATCAGTTCCCTGCGCCGCATATTGCCATTGAGCTTCTGTCGGTAGCATAATCCATTCGCCTGTCACATCGCTTAACCATAAGCAAAATGCAACCGCTTCATACCAGCTAATCCCCACAACAGGCTTATCAGCACCGGCAAAATCCTCCTCTTTCCAATAACGGGGTTCTGTCCATTGATATTTCTCGCGAGCTTCGATTCCCTGTTTTGTCCACCATTTATCTGTGCTATAGCCATCAAGTTCAACAAAATGCCCGTATTGCCTGTTCGTCACCGGATATTTAGCTATCCGGTAGCTTTCTTTCGGAATGTCGAGCGTGTGATTTGCTTTATTTGTTTTGAGTATCCCTTCCCCACCGGGAATTTCTATCCAGTCAAAGGGTTTAGACATCATTTCAAGGCTGGTTGGCTTATCCATATCTAACATCTCAACGGAACACATCAATTAAGAACGTCACCGGATTGAATCCAAAAACCAGGTGAATACCTGTCAATAACAGGAGGATAAAAATGCTTCGTGTGAACCATTCCGGGCTGAAACGTTTATTGAGATAAATTCCGAGACGCACGCCAACAAAACAAAAAGGTGCGATCACTAAAATCGTCGTTATATCACCGACTTTGAGCAGACCGAGGATGCTATATGGTATCAACTTGACGAGGTTGACAATCGTAAACAGAATCGTCATTGTCCCGACGAAGACCTGTTTTTCATGTTTTTGTGGCAGCAGAAAAATGGTTGCAGGGGGTCCTCCGGCATGAGCCAGTGTCGATGCGAATCCGGCAGCAATCCCTGCGATAATTCCAAAAGGTTTGAAGAAGCGACTTTCACTGAAACTGACTTTTTCTGCCAGTCCCGCAAAATGATAAACCACATAAATAAGCGCAATCACACCGATGAAGATACGTAATCCCTGTTCATTTTCACTGAATATAGTGAAGGTCAAACTGCCGAGGACAATCCCGACCATCGCCCCCATCAGCAAAACCGTCAAACTCGGGCGATGAAACTCCTTGCGATAATGCGGAATCGTCATGAAGTCAAGTATGATGAGCAAAACGAGCAAAAGCGCTGCGGCATCGGCTACCGGGATAAACAGTGACATGAGAGGTGTTGCCAGAAATCCCGCACCACCACCGAACCCTGCTTTTGATATGCCCAGAAAAACCACCGCGAAAATCGCAGAAATCCAGAATAAGGTGGGATAGTCAGGCAATGCCATAAAAACATCCTTTGAGTCAAGAATCACAAAACATTCTATTAAACCAAATTACGAAGTCACCGAATTCTGACCCCTAAAAACCCTTAAGTCCCTCGCCCTGAGGGAGAGGGGTTTGGGGTGAGGATCAAATATTATCATTCCCTGTCCTGCAAGCATTGAACCGGACGTGCTGTATTACTATCGGCGTTGACATCCATCCCGAAATAAGGAGACGGGTTGAGCGTATTTTCTAGTACTGCCTCGTTACGGAAGCTACCATCCGGCTCACTTGTGACGATGCTCAAATGTAGATGCACCGCCACCGGATATTGCGGACTATACGCGCCCTGATAGCCAATCAACGTGCCCTGTGTAATCGGTACGCCATACGTCCCCTGCGGATAATCATCCACAATATAACTCACGCCGCTACGGGATGCCATGTGCGTGTAATATGTCCAGATAGTGCGACCTTCCTGCAAAGGGTCATTATGACGAATAATCACTGTACTCTGCCAGTCATCGAGGCGTGTCAACCAGCCATCGTAAACCGCATAAATCGGCGCTTCACCTTCCGGGATTCCCGCGAAAATATCAATTCCCGTGTGGCGATGCAGTGGCGTATAGGGTGCAGCATCATCCCGCCATAGCAAACCGATAAATCCCTCGCTCGGAATAATGAAGGGCGCACCGGGACATTGCGTGAAAACTCCTGTTTCCAGATTACGATTAGCCTCAGGATTCCGCAAAAATTGCCCGATCATATCATTGCTATCACTGCGAACGAACCACCACTGAAACAGGAAAACACCTGCTGCAATGATTACTACCAATGCAAGTGACAAAACTATCGAAATCATACGCCGACAATTCACACAAAATCCTTCGGGAACTCAATCTACGTCTGTTCAACCAGCTTATAACTCTGACTGCTGAATTGAATTTCTACCTCACGTTTTTCCAGATGATAGACCACACCATCGGGCGTGACTTCTTCAAACGCGCCTGTTTCAGCCATCAACGGGGCACGGACATCACGCAGATAGAGTTCTACCACAGATTGCGGCAACTTCGATAGATGTTCCCTGTAAATCGGTGCTTTCTGGAGGGCAACCGCTAACCAGGCATCCCCTTTCCAGCGCCATCCCATATAAATCGCATCCAGCACTGTCCCGATAGCGATTCCGTACCATACGCCATCAGAACCCCATCCGAGAGTAATCGCCAGCACATATGCACAAACAACAGTACTCAGTCCACGTGTAAACATCGTGCTGATGAGACCGGGCATCGAATCCCCTGCGCCTCGTAAATTGCCGTTTGCTACAATCGCAATCGACGCAAGCGGTAAAGCTACTGTACTGATACGCAGATAACTGACACCTGCGGCAAGCAAAGTTGGATGAGCGCTCGGGTCAAAGAAGCTAATCACTGCCGGAGCAAAGACGATTAGAGGAATTGCCAGCACCGTCATCACGACCAGTCCCATCATCAGGGTGATATTGCCGCGTTTGCGTGCTTCATCAATTTGCCAGCGTCCGAGAGACTGCCCTACTAAGGTTGTTCCTGCTACATTGATACCCAGTCCCGGCATGAAGACCAGTGTTTCAACCTGAAAGCCGATTGCCAGTGCCGCCGCGCCATATGACCCCGCCGCAGTAGAGGTCACAATGCTGATGACCAGTAAGCGTGAGCCATTCCTGAACACACCCTGCACACCGGATGGCACGCCAATAACGAGAATATCTTTGACCATTTGCCAATCAGGAAGCCATGTGCCGGGCAGAATTTTGATAACATTGCGTCCCGAATTGATGATGATGAGCGCGATAACGACGCCAATAGCGCGTGCTGTGACTGTTCCCATCGCTGCACCGGATAGACCGAATGCCGGAAAAATGCCCACACCGAACATCAGCACATAGTTGAAGCCCACATTCAGGATATTAATACCGCCTGTCAGTAAAAGTGGCGTGAGTGTATCACCTGCCCCCTGCATCAGACGGTTCATTATCACATTCAATACGAGAAAAGGTGTCCCGAGGAACAAAATTTGTAGATAAGCCGTGCCGAGCGTAACAGCTTCAGGGTCGCCGCCACTATTTGCCATTGTCAGAAGTGGATTTGCCAGAAAAATGCCTGCTGTCCCGAGAACAATCGCAATAATCATGCCGGAAGAGAGTGCCTGCCGTGTGACATGGCTCATGCGTTGCGGGTCGCGTGCGCCTTTTGCCTGTGCGACCAGACTCATTGCTCCGGCTGCTACGGAAAGCATCAAAATCAGCACCAGCATACGAATAGCATTGCTCATCCCTGCCGCCGCAATCGGAATCGGACCCAATCGCCCCACCATGAAAATATCAATCACCGAGAGCAAACTCTGTAGTAGATTGGTCAGCATCACCGGAAGTGCCAGCATCCAGATTTGCTTAATGAGCGTCCAATTTTCCCGCAGATAATTCACATTGAATAATGAAGCAAGCCCGTCCATAAGCCAGAATCTCTATCTAAACCGTTCGATTATTCATTTAGTGTACCGGATAAACGCACATAGCTTATGTCCAATCGGTTTGTGCGGTGTATGGAATATTTGCCTGTTTATCAGGGAATAACAGGGAGATATTTTGTGAAAAACAGGGGATTCCGGTTGGAATAGGGTTAATTTTACAAACCGTGATTCAGCCGGAAAAAATGTCGCGGACAGGCAGAAGCCAGTCCCTCAGTCCCTACATTGTGTGTATGTGATTGTTAAGGTGCTTTTCGGAGGACATGATGCTCTTTAACTTTTAAATACGGAGAAAACCATTGCGACCTGTCCAAAAAACGGAACAGGTGTAGGGGAGTGTGCTCCCGCCATAGAAAAACGGGCGGGCACAGCGACCCGCCCCTACGAACTCCGTGTTCAATTGTAAATCTGCGTGATGTCGTCCCTACTATGATGGTAGCATATTCCGGGGATGAGATGTCGTGCATATGACCGTTGATATGACAGTTTATAGTTTTCAGTTATCAGTCGTCAGTTTTATAGATTATAGTGATTGGAATGGGCGAAAATAGTCATGCCGATAATAAGTCATAGCCAATTTACTGCACATCTGTCCCGATTGCAGTATTATTAACAAGAATAAGATGTACGTCGCATAGCATTTTTAACGCAAAGTCGCTGAGACGCTAAGGCGCAAAGAGGAAATTTTGAGGTTGTCTGCAATCGGTTGAGATCATGCAGGTTAAGAATTAAACAGGGAAATAAACGTAGGGGAAGGTCGCCGTGCCTTCCCGTCTCTCAATTGCGGGAGCGCACAGAGGCACTCCCCTACACCGGGTTCATTTTAGATTTATGTCTCGGGTTTTTCTCCCCGTTTAGAAGTTAAAGAAAATCATTCTATCCGTTAGAAAATAATAATGTCTCATAGCTCCCTACATACTTAATCGAATTCAATAAATAGGCACATTCAAAAGCAAAACCAACATGAGCGAACAATTCACCGCCGACAATAAAGAGCCGATTTTCATCTCCTATGCACGTAAAGACGGACGCGAAATCGCCGCAAAATTACGCGAAGACCTGCTCAAAAAGGGATTCACCATCTGGCAGGATGTGGTCGCGATGGAAGCTGGCGATAAATGGTGGGAACAGATTAAAGCCGCTATCGAAGGCTCGGCAACGATGGTTCTAGTGCTGACCGATGGCGCATTAGCATCGGGTGTGGTGCATGATGAGTGGACATACGCCCGCACAAAAGGCACGCACATCATCCCCGTGACCTATGACAAAGAAATTTACGCAAAAGCCCCGCAATGGATGCAACAAATCGACATCCCGAACCTGAATCACACTGACCCTGACCATCAACTGGCATGGACACGACTGCTCAAGCAACTCAATGACCCGCCCGAACGCAAACCCCGTCCCTTCACTGTGCCGAATTTACCGGAACATTTTGTGGAGCGTCCAGCAAAATTCGATGCATTGATAGCCCATCTACTGGATGAGAACAGGCAAAATCCGATAGCAATCACAACAGCGTTACAGGGTGGCGGCGGATTCGGCAAGACAACCCTCGCAATCGCCCTCTGCCATGATGATAAAGTGCGCGTCGCCTTTGATGATGGCATACTCTGGCTACAATTCCGCGAGAACATGACTCAGGCACAGGCACTTGATTTGCTCAACACACAAAATCGACTGCTTGCCCCCGATACACCCAATGAAACCGACATTACCGTCGCCTCATCGAAATTCCGTGATTTATTATCTGACCGCAATATCCTGATAGTGATTGACGATGCCTGGACAGAGCAATATTTGCGTTATTTCATACACGAAAAAACAGCTTACCTGATAACAACCCGTTTACAGACCGTCGTCACCGGAGCAAAAGCACAATCGATCACCGTTGATGACATGGAAACAGCCGAAGCATCTGATCTGCTGGCGAAGTGGTTGCCGGAAAAACCCTCCGACGATGAGACTGCCCTGCTGAATGATTTGGCAAAGCGTTTAGGGGAATGGGCGCTCTTGCTGGAACTGGTCGGCGCGGAATTACACTCGCTGATGAGCAGCGGACGTAGTTTGACAGACGCCATCGACTATGTCAGCCGAAGATTTGAGCGCAGAGGCATCAATTACCTTGACCGTACAGACGAACAGAGCCGCAATTCTGCGATTAGCATTAGTCTGGAAGCCAGTGTTTCACGATTGCCACAGGAGAATATTGAACGTTTCTATGAACTGGCGATTTTCCCCGAAGATACGCCGATTCCCTTTTCGACTATCGAGCAACTCTGGCAAGCAACGGCAAATTACGACGACCTCGATAGTGAAGATGCCCTCGAAGCCATGAATCGACTCTCCCTATTCACCCGCTACGATGTCCGTGAGAAAGCTTTACGCCTGCATGATGTTGTGCGACAGGTGATGCTGGAAAAACTCGATAATTCGGCAGAAAAACACAGTCAATTGATAAATCAATGGGGCGACCTGACTCAACTCCCTGATATTTATGCCTGGGAGCATATTGCCTATCACCTCAAAGAAGCCGATAAATTAGACACTCTGTACGACCTGCTCTTCAGTTACAATTTTCTGAGAAACAAACTGGAAGCCACTTCACCACAGGCTATCATTGCTGACTGCGACACTTTACCCGGTGAACACGATGTCCAACTGCTCAGAAGTGCCATTGATATGAGCAGACACGTACTTTCTAAAGATACTAATCAAGTTCATATGCAAATTTTCGGACGTTTGATAGCACATAGAGAAAATCACCCTCAAATCAATCGCTTACTTACAGCCATTCAGTCCGATGATGAAGTGCTATATGCCCTACCCCATACCCAGACTATGCAACCAGCAGGAGGTGCGATACTACGACGATTACAAGGTCACTCTAGTATGGTAAACGACTTAGTTATAAAAGCTAACATAGCTATCTCCGCTTCTGATGACAAAACGCTCATTGTGTGGAATTGGAAGACAGGTGAACAAATACGTACACTCTATGGACATTCACTTGCTATCAGTGGCGTAGCAATACAAAATGAAGTAGCTATTTCTGCTTCCTCGGATGTCACTTTAATAGTGTGGAATTGGAAGACAGGTGAACAAATACGTACACTCTATGGACATTCACTTGCTATCAGAAGTGTTGTCATACAAGGTGACATAGCTATCTCCGCTTCTCGCGACAAAACGCTCATTGTGTGGGACTGGACAACTGGACAGAAACTGCGTGAATTGATTGGGCATTCAGCCTCAGTAAATAATTTGGCAATACAGGGCGACTATATCATCTCTACATCTGATGATAAAAGCCTTATCGTGTGGAATTGGACTACCGGACAAAAAATACGTTCGCTCGCAGGGCACTTAGAGGGCGTTCTGGGAATTACAATGTCAGGTGACATAGCTATCTCTACATCTGATGATAAAAGCCTTATTGTGTGGAATTGGACTACCGGACAAAAAATACGTTCGCTCACAGGGCACTCAAAAGCGGTCATAGACGTAGAGATACAAAGCAACTTCGCTATCTCAGTATCCTATGATGGCACGCTTATAGTTTGGGATTGGAAAAAAGATGATAAATTTAAAAATGTAACAGGGCATGTAGATGAAATAAGTTGTATCACTCAACAATATGATCATATTATCTCAGCATCTTTCGACAACACACTTATCGTATGGAATTGGATTTCTGGTAAACAATTACACAAAATCACAGAACATTCCACACCTGTCACTAGTGTTACAACACAGGGGCATATTGCTATCTCTGTTTCGAGTGACAATCAAATCTTGGTTTGGAACTGGAAAACAGGGAATAAAATCCGTTCCTTTACAGGTCACACTGGTCATATCAATTGCATTTCTATGGAAGGAAGTCATGCTATTACTGCATCCCACGATAAAACTCTCATTGTTTGGCATTGGAAGACAGGTCAAAAAGTAAGGACATTGCACGGACATACGGATTGGGTATCTTGCATCAAAATGCACGACGAAATAGCAATATCTGGATCTCATGACAACACTCTAATTGTCTGGAATTGGATTTCTGGAACAAAAATATGCACACTTACTGGACATTCTAGCCTCATCTAGTGTCTTGATATTAAGGGATATATAGCAATTTCCGGCTCTTATGATAAAAATCTTATCGTTTGGAATTGGGAACAGAGAAAACCAATATATACACTAAGCGGACATACAAGCACGATTGAATCAGTAACAATTCATGAACATTTCGTTCTTAGTTCATCAGCCGATAGGACTCTTATATTATGGAATTGGAAAACTGGAGAACAAATATTTAGTATAGAATTGGAAGCTGTGATAAATACCTGCGAAATATCAGTGGATGGTGGTACTATCATCGCAGGTGACGAGGGTGGCAACGTCCATTTCCTGAGATGCTCCCCTGCCCTACAACGCTTGCTTCAATCGGGTGAAAAAGCAACCCCTCCCTAAATAGCGTTGTCCGGTACTGTATGAAGTGAAAGAAGGTGTTAATCAGAGTAAAATCCAAAGCTC
>ENA-OWNT01000905-OWNT01000905.1-seawater-metagenome-genome-assembly--contig:-NODE-905-length-48321-cov-4.127622_pt1 | contig 48321 bp, 28 predicted proteins | sample MGYA00238136_ERZ651165 | MGnify/ENA primary metagenome ERZ651165 (study PRJEB26861, sample SAMN08777766) | seawater metagenome | isolation source: coastal seawater | place: USA: Florida | collected... | reverse complement strand
AGTGAGTGAGTGGGTGGGTGGGTGGGTGGGTGGTGAGCTGTCTGTCGGCTCGGTTGTTCGGTTGTTTGTCTGTTCGTCGGTCAATGGTCAATGGAGCTGAGACTCTGTCTGTCTGTGTGAGCTGGTCAATCAAACTTTTTGCATTCCTACTGACCGCCCGACCAACCAACCAACCAACCCAACCAACCAACCAACCAACCAACCGACTCCCACAACTACGCGACGAACCGATGACCGATGGTTGGATTGATCGGTTTGGTTTGGTTTGGTTTGTATGGTTTGGTTTGGTTTGGTTTAGTTTGGTGTGCCGGTGGCACGACTTCTGACTTTTGGTCTCTGGTTTCTGGCGCGGCTGCGCGTCCACTGTCCTCCGTGCGGTTTATCCTCCCTTGCAGTCTCCTCCTAGCTCTGCCTTGCTGTGTCCGCCCCCATCTCACTCGACGGAACTGGCTGGTCGCGCGCCGAATACAGTATGGAGGAGTTTCTTGTATGTGCGTGAGGATGTGGTCACATACCTTGTGTGCCACGAGCTGCGGTGGTGTCATCATCGCGGTTCGTGGTCCGCGGACATGGACAATGTGACAACGCCATCACGGCTACGTGTGCCAAGTATGGATCGATTGGCAACTCAGCTGCACTTGTCGGGTGGATCGAAGTCACGTGACTCCTGGAGTAGGGACAGAGTGGCTGACGAGGCAGAATTTCTGCACAAAGCAATTTGAGAATCAGGCAATTCAATGCTTTGGTGACCGCCGAATTCGCTTTTAAGGGCACAGCGTGGTCGTTCTTGCCCTTGCCAGCATCGAAAACCGCCGACCACGAGACAGTAACGCCTTGCGTTTGCCATTGCATGATCAGACGCCCACCAAAATTGTCGCAACGAGTTGCAGGATGCCAACTCTTCCCATTTTGACGTCGAAGTAAAGCGGAAGAGCTGTCTTGCGCTCTGTGAACTGTTGGTAGCAATGTAGTTGAAGCGGTATGTAGTTGTCCGTCTCCCGTGCTCTTCCCGAAGCCCTCGCCATGGACTTCAATACTCCAGCGATGTCGCCACGTTCGGACGATCCATCAACGTTGGTGAGCAAAATCGTGCTCACACAAGTGGTCCTGCAAGCCTTAGCGAAGGACGATGAGCCAGAGCAGCACGCTGTTTTGCTTGAACTTCTATGTCTTGTTGCCTCCGGACCTTCTTCGGGAATTGACCTTGCCCAATTGTTGGATTATCGCGCTGTCGTACATGCGCTTCTGAGTTCATGGAATACCGAATATGCTGATGCGTTGGAATGGCCAGGGCAACATGGTAGCCAGTCTGCTTTGGGAACCGCGAAAACATCACCTTCAAGCATTGATCGCGTGTGTGACGAGTCTCTTCAACTATTTCGCAACACGGAGTGTTTTTTCGATTTTGACCTTGAAGCCGCTTTATTTGCTCGCGAGGCAGAGAAAGGAATCATTCAGTATCCGAGACAAGTTTTGTGGCAGTCTCTTCCCGGATATACATTTCTGACTTGGTTTCGTTTGCCCACTGCCGCAACAATAAATCAATTGCTCGTGGACGTTCGTAGCCATCCCAGAGGTTACAACTTACGCACGCAGCCGTCTCTCGTGCGCCTGGCTCCTGGACTGGATATCTTTGCTACACTGTCTCCGGACCAACCCTTCTACATCAAATTTTGTCTCTTGCACATTTTGTCGAAAGATCGACCTGCGGAACTGAACAGATCACCAGGCCTTCGAATATCCTTGCTGCGACGCTTTAACAAACGCTCCTGGACCGTCGGAAAGGCAACTCTGCTTTTAATAGAAGCGGATGATGCGTCGTTGAAACCTCAGGGCACCATTGATCGCCGCAATGCTAGCGGAGCCACGATTCGAACTCTGCAATTCCTATATGAATTAGGTACCCTTGATGACGATAGATGGCATCATCTCGGTGTGTCTCATGCAAGCCCGTTGACGCAGTCTAAGGTAGCGAATGACGCCTCCGGAGATGTCATCCCACCTGCGGCGCAGGTGTATGTCGATGGATCTCGGGTAGTTGACAACCAGGGCGCTTACTTAGTCTCGCATTTGAAAAAGCTGACACCATTGTTCGGTTCCCAACGAGTGCAATTGTTGCGCAAACACCAACAATCCATGGCTCACTTCTCGCAAGTGTACCCCACTTTCACAAACTGTAATCTGTCGAAGTGCTATGTTGGGATGCACTTTGCGGGACAGCTTCAGTTCCCGGCCTTGATGGGAGGTGTTTTGTCACATGAAACTATCTTTGGGTTGTTCGACGAGGGTCCAAACTCGTTCGCATACGGCAGTGGTGAAACTAAGTTCGAAAGTGCCACTGCTCCCGTTTTGCAAGAAAGCGCGAACAGTGGCATGGACACTGACGACTCTGCGCCAGGACTCTCGGACCCTCCAGCAGCAACTTCATCGTTGACATGCCGCCTTCCGCGTCGAAGTCACATTTTGTTCCCTTCGCCGTCCTCTCCCGAGATTCACATTACCCCAACTCCCCTCCCCACACTTGCGCAAGCCGCCCGAGATAAGGTGGGTCGAGAGTCACTCTTTTCTCGTGCGGTTGCCAGCGTCAGTAACCGCTTCATGACAGATTCTTCGGTCACAGTTGACGAGCAGGGAGAACCACGTTATGCCGCAACATTTCATGGAGGTATCAACCGTCCACCGATTCTTTTTTGCTATGACGCTGCCTGCACGAGGGCTGCGGCCGCTGGGACAACCACTTTGTCAGAAATGAGTACCAGACGTCGAATGGATGATCACGATCGGCCTGTCCGCGCATGGACACCGGACGTTCAGGAGTACGGCACACGGCTGGAAAATGGCGTACTTGCCTTTGCTAACATGGCAAACTCCCATCCACTGACACTACTTCTACCTTGCGTATGTGGGGCAATCGACATCGTGACTCCCGTGCCGCCAATTACCTGCGAAGGATCCCAAGTTGAGTCTACCACCACAGTTTCGGGTCCGATGGCTATTTTGGAGGCCGGGGGCTTTGCTGCGATCTTGCCTTTACTGTGGCCCCTTGGTTCACCAATCCACACCGCTGACTTGACCGGGAATGCGTTGCGTTCACCTGTGCGTTCTCTTCAGAACTTCTTACGCTTGACGCGCCTCCTCCTTCAATCGGGAATGGCTCTGCGAAACAATTTTTCCCGCTGCGGTGGATTTGAGTTATTTGGCTGGCTTCTTAGGCGCATTCCGAAGCAGATATTTACAAAACACTGCTTGCTAGAGATAGTGCAACTGACTGAATGGCTCATCCAACGCAAAAAACACTACTGTAAGGATGTGTATCGTCACACAGATGCAGCGGCCGCCGCAGCCGCAGAATTCAGTGTCGCGGCCAGTCAATCCTCTGCAGCCGAAGGAGGCGGCATGAGTGCTGTCGAAGACGCTCTCGATCGCCTTGACCCCATATTTGAGCAAAGTCGCCGCAATCAGTACTGTGAATTGTGCCTTTGTTTGTTTCACTACGTTTTATTGGATTTTGAAATTTGGGCAGAATGCCTTTCATGTGGTACGTGTGCACAATTGTCAGTTAGTTTGTTTCATTCTCGTTTTCATGACCATGGCCTTGTTCGTAGATCTACAAATATGGCTCTTGGGTTACGTTGGTGGTGTTTTGCTTGCTGACGAAGTAAGATTCGTTCACCGCGACTTGAAAGGAATTTTCAGGACAATTAGCGCGCTGCGAATGCACTTCAAGCGGTTGGAGTCGTGCTCCAAGTTAACTGCTGAAGAAATTTCACAACAGACTGAAATTGGAGTGAAGCTTGTTCACATAGTTGAAATATTTGCATTGACACAAGGGCGAGTGATCTGTACCGATCAGGAAATTGCCATAATTGCGCATTTGGCATTGCAGCTTGCAGAATCGTCGTCGAACACGACAGCAGCCGGCAACTCAACCAACATCGTGCTGCACGAGTGTTTGTCTGGTCTGCTGGAGCTCCTCTTGTCTGTTGTGCGCAACAATGCACAAATTTATGCTCGAGCTCTCGGACACCAGGAATTCAACTTGGCAATTACTGTGATTGCGAATTCGAGGCATCTTCCCGCTCCTGTCGTCCTGGCAGCGGTGCGACTACAAAGCATTCTCACGTTGCACTTCATTGCTCCGGGCCACGTGCTGCGCCTGGACCGTGTCCCGCCATTTCTCCAATCCGACGTTCGACGACTTTTTGAAGTAGAGAAGCGTTTGCAGCAAGTCAACTCACGCATCAGTAGTTCCCCCTTTTTCGAGACCGACCACATTTCGACTGGGCGTCTCGTGCGACAAGCTCTTGCCAGCAAAATGTTGGGAGCTTTCGCCAGCTGCGACTTCCCGAAGGCGTTCTTGACAGCTGCAGCCGAAGACGATTCCAAGTATTGCTCTGACTATCCAACGTCATGTTCATCACTTAACAACAGCAAGATTTCGGACGCGGAAGCAGCCAACCAGCAGCTGCTGAGCCTATTGTTCGCAATGCTCGAAGGTGACAAATTGAAAGTGCGTGACCCAGATGACAATATTGAAATGACGCCGATTCGGTTCCCAGAAGTGCTGGATGTCATTGCCCACATCTGTCCGTCGTTGTCAGACGCTCATTTCAAGCAAGTGCTGATAAGGATCGACTTGCTGTGCAAAAATTCGGAGTCTGCTTTGGCAATTGTTGGGGCAGGAGGTCCTGGTAATCGGCAATGGTGGCAGGGCTGGCTATCAGTCATGATTTTGGAAGCAATATCGCGCCGGTTGCGAACATATCGTGCGTCGCACAAAGTCGAAGTGCAACCTGGTGGTCGTACCAACGACGAGACAGCTGAACCCTCGTCCAGTGACCGCATCGAGAATGTCTTGTTGCACTCCGTGGCCATGAAGGAGGATGTGACCCTGGTTTTGTGCTACAGTCTTTGTGGTGCACTGTTAAAGGAGCTGTTGTTTACTACGGATGGTTGGACGGTGTGGCTGGGGGCTGGAGCTTGGCTGCGCTTCATCTCGCGGTGCATGGAAACGCATCTTGGACTTAACCGAACGCGGTGCTTGCGACTGCTACAATGCGAGCTCCTCTCGGCGACTCTTAGTCGCTTTGCAAAAGACGTACATTTCCAAAGTCATTCAATTCCAGCGTCCACCCGCAGCCGTAGTGCTAGCAATGTGGATATCAAAAGTTCGATTGATGAAACCACTTACTTTTGTGCTCCGATATCGAAAACTATGCTGGATGTGGGTGCTTTGAGACAAAATTTGTATCTGACACTTCATTTTATTGCGGAGTCACTCCTTCCACCTCGCAAAACGTGGCAAATGGCGGGGCAACGATGTGACCGGTGCTTGTCTCCGAGCTTTGAGGCGTTGGTCTCGTGTGTTGCTAGCTTAAACAATCTCAAGTCAAAATTGGACTTGTACCAACCTGGTCTTCGTAGCGATGTGAAGCGTCGCTTGAGTGAGCTGCGAACAGGCAGCCTCCATGAAGACTCTGCTCATAGTACGCGTGGAAGCGCTGCAGTTGTTGTTGGCGACTTTGTGGGTGCTTTGGGTACGAGCCCAGCAGATTTAATTGCTTTGATCTTAGCAAGATGTTTGCCTTTGTGCACCTCCCCAAAGCCAATTGAACAGGCTTTACAGTTTTTGCTGGAGTATGCGCAACATGTCATCATGACAGTTGGCGACCGTGAAGCCGAGTCAGGGACCGACAAGCTTGGCGCTCGTGCTCGAACCGGCTCCAGCTCTCACGTCAGTCCCGCACGTGAGCAACGAAACAGCAAGTTTGTCTTCAGTCACAGTGAATTCATGGTTCTGATGATCATTCGGTCCATCAAGATGTTCATCCAAATGCGTCCGAGCTCGGCGAGTGCACCAGGCAGTGATAAGTCCATTGAATTTGGTGCCACTGTTGTCCTCATCATTTCGGCGAAGTACCCGTGGCATGAAGCACAATTGTGTCGTGACCTCCGAAGTCTGGGAGCTAACTCGCAGTCAACCGTTGAAGGAGGCAATACAGACATATTACAAACAACTGCTTCTTGTTTTGAAGCGCTGAGGGATTTTCTTTGCCTCTTCGAAGCCGAGTATGATCATATCGAGAAGCTGAATGTTCCGTTTTTTGCAACCATTGCCGCAGGACTGCGTCGTGGATATGAGAACGATGGCGAAGCTGATTCGGATAAAACAGCAGATGTGCAGGACGAAAGTGCAACCGATAGTCAGGTGCTGTTGCTACCCTCTTTGCGAGCATTTGATTGGGAGTCTCTCTTTCCTGCGATCGCACCTGCCGCAAGACATGATGGCATGTTGACTACACCGGCTGACCAAGTACTTGGGGGCGCTGACATCGACGTGTCTGCGCTTGCGTCGGATGTATCGCTCTTGGTGCTAACTGACGACGCCCCGACGACAGTTAAACACAACAACACCGACACTCTCACAGAGTCGGAACCGGACAATGACGAGCAGTTGCCAACAGAGTTCGATGATGAACAGGGTGACATCAGCCTGATCGAAGACTTCGAAAACGTGGCGAAACACGATATTCTTGACGCCCAAACATATGGGAATCGCGGCAGTTTGTTGTGGTCAACTCTGCATAAACAGTGGCGACAGTATTGGCGTCAAATATACTCTTTTAGATCGCCATCAAGTGTTGAAGCATTGATACAGCAACAAAGATCTTCCGTGAATAATGGTTCCGCAGCTCCTGGACTGTACTTCAGTCAAATTGGGCTTCCGTGTGAGATCGGATTTGCCAACGAACATACCGTGGCCCTGGACAACAGCTCGGAAGTACGTGATCCAGAGACTTTTGAATTGCAATCGCTTGAGGATAAAACCGGGTGCCGCCGCAGTTACGTGCGCTCCAACGTTGATCAGCGGTATTTTCTTTCCTTTCAAGCGTCTGTGCACCACGAGTCCATTCTTGAAAGTGATGGGATTGCTTTGCCATCAAATAGTGCTCTGTCGCCTATCGCCAAGGACGCCGACTCCCTGCGTAAATTTCAGCATTTGCTGCTGTCTCAACAAGTACTAAAGCAAAATAGGCTTCTACCCCACCCGCAATTGCAAATTGACGAACCTCTTCCGTCGATGGGTGAGTTGCGACAATCGTCAAATCGCTTGAAGCTACTTCCGTCGAGAATGATTACGGTCACAATGGACGTTCAGGGAACTTTCGCAGTTACCACACAAGCGATTTACTTCCAACCCAACATGGAGCAGAGAGATATTGATGGTGACAATTGGGTTGATGACCAACCGACCGCCAGTCACGAGACGGGGCCAAAGCGGAAACCAAGGAGTTCGGGTTCACGCACTGGGGCTATTGTTCACGATGTACTGAAAGCCCGCAGCAACTTCGTTGCAGCAAGGGAAAAGTGGCGTCACCAAGCCTGTCGGCGATGGCCATTGTCAACCATTCAACGCGTTCTATTGCGCCGATTTCGGCAGCAAGATTGCGCTTTTGAGATTTTTGTAACAGGTGCTGGCGTATCTGGCGGCGACGACGGGGTGTCCGGGACATCCTCGTCTTTCTTCTTTACGTTTGGCTCCCGCGATGAGCGAGATTCTACGCTGGAGGTGCTCGGACGTTGCTGCGCTGCGGTTCACTCATCGCTGTCCCTCCAAACACCTGTTGTGATTCATTCACCTTCCCTGGCTAAGCAAAGCCGATTATTATTGGACCCGGCAGTTACACAAGATTGGATGGACCGAAAAATTTCAAACTTTGACTATCTCATGCTCCTCAACCAAGCTGCCGGACGATCCAACAATGATATTTCGCAGTATTTTGTGTTTCCTTGGATTCTACGTGACTACAGTGCTCCTGAAGTGAAGTTAGCAGCAGCAAAAACGTACCGCAATTTAGGGAAACCAGTAGGTGCGTTGCACCACTCGAGGCTGCAAGAGTTTAGGAAGCGTTACCGAAGCTGGAACGATCCATCGATTCCGCCATTTATGTACGGATCACACTATTCCACGGCCGTTGGAACGGTATTGTTTTTTTTAGTGCGCATGCTTCCGCACGCCCATGTCCACTGTGCGTATCAAAGCCAACATTTCGATGTGACAGACAGGCTATTCTCGTCAATCGAGGAAACGTGGCGAATGAACCTGACCAGTGTATCGGAGGTCAAGGAATTGGTTCCAGAATTCTACTACAACCCCGAATTTCTTCGAAACCGCAACGGTTTTGATTTCGGCCGCACGCAAGACGGTGCTGCCGTTGGAGATGTCATTCTGCCGGCCTGGGCTCGCGGCTCGCCAGAGGAGTTCGTCACGATTCACAGACAGGCTCTTGAGAGCGAATTCGTGTCACAACATCTCCATCATTGGATCGATTTGATATTCGGACACAAGCAGTCTGGCGAGGCAGCAAAACGTGCTGACAACGTCTTTTTCCACTTGACGCATTACGGTCAAGTGAATTTGGACGAGATATCCGACGATACCATGCGGAAAGCAACTGAACTCCAAATTGCGCACTTCGGTCAATGCCCGATTCAAATTTTCGACCAAGCACATCCTCCTCGTGGACTTCACAACTATTTGGATGGTCCAAAACCCGGAACTGCTAATACCACTTTCTCTCGCGAAGTGGGCGGTGATCGGCGATCTCGGAGCCGTGCTCGTAGTTCTAGTCGTTCCGAAAGCAGAGCACGATCCAGAACACGGAGTAGCAGCGGAACATCATCGGATCTGCTGGCTGGGTCGAGAAAAGTAGCCGGTGTCTTGAGGGCCGACGGTCGCGTATGGCACGATTTTTCACAGGCGAACCACCACCATAGAACGTTGGCTGAGTACATTAAGCAGTTTCGGAGTGAAGCAGTCGATGGACCAAGTGACGGCTGTCTGCTTTCGCAGCCTGACGTTTCGGAGGCCTGGGTGGCACAGCTGGCGCCCTTTGAAGGTCATCCCGACGAGCATCGCAACGGAGAGGACTTCTGGGTGGAGTTCGAGTTGGTTGGGGGTGAAGATCCATTTGTGCAACCACCGACGAGGTCATCTCCAATGAAGGACACACCTGCGAGGGACGAAGACAGTGCTGATGCCAACAGACCACCTGCCACAAAAGGTGCTTCCGCGAGGCCTTGTGTCGTGGAACGTGGAGGGACTTCACAGCCTGTCGAAGGTGGAGTGTGGCTTCCACATGCCGACATTGACCAAGAGCTGTATTTAGGAGGGAGCGGCAAAGGCGCATTAAACATCAGCAATACGGATCCAGATTCAACAATGCACGGCTACAAACTGCGTGACGTACTTGACGGTCGCGGTAAAGTACGATGCCGAGAGCTTGTTTTTCAAAGGGGTGCTCGCCCGACTTTGTGCATTGATTTCGGCAAACCGGTAACCGCAACGGAGGTGACGTTGCGTTCTGCTGCGTTCAAGAGAATAGACTGCGTGACCAAGTTAAAGTCGGACGCTGAGTTGCTAAAACGCCGTGCACACGCAGTCGCTGTGTCGAGAATCTTCATGGAAACTGCGACATCCGAGGGCACTAAAAACTCTGCGCATGGTATCGATTCGACCTCGTCAACGAATACGCCTACTCGGCCTGCATCTTCGAGGGGGATCACACAAGCTCCTATCACAACGGACGGAGGTTCTCCGGCTGCAACTGCGCAGCACTCTGGACAAGACAACGATGAGCCCGCTATAACATCGTCGGACACATCGACAAATTCTGATTTCGTGACCCCTCAAGGTAGCAAAAGTAAGCCAGAAACTGACGAAGCTGCCAATGACGCTGGCCGAGGAAATGGTGGTGGAGCGGAGGGTACGCCAAGTACAATGGATGCAACGAACCGACAATCCTCTCCTCGCACCCCCAAACCCAAAATTGCGAAGACAACGGAATACGAACTTGCGACGATTGATGGGTATGGTGGTATCAAGAGGTTCAGTCTGCAGGTGCTCAAATCACCGTTTAGAATGAAGCCTGCAACAACCGCAGACGAGGTCCACGCTCACTATCACTCGTCGGACAATTCAACGTGGCACACAGTTTTACGAGGCGAGTTTCCGCGTACAACATCCGGCCGTTCCAACCGAACATTTCAGTTCAATGGGGGTCAAGTCGACGAAAATGGCGACGCGGAACACGTGGCGCGATCACGACTCTGGCGGTTCGTTATTCATTCCGTGTGGGTTGCACCTCCACGCAGCGAACGCTCCGGCCACCGCTCTCAGAGTCGACCGCGATCCGTGGGCCACTCTAAGCCAGTAACACCGCAGGCTTCGCATAAAACGATGTCTGAGACCGCCACGGACCCGATTCGCGATCAGGCTTCATCTTCTGCTCATCGCAAGAGACGGGAAAGTATCAAACTTGACGACGCGTCACACTTCTCCCCAGCGATTCGCGAGAGTGTCAAACGATACTTCGATATTCATGGATTGCGCGACCGAGTTGCTGGTTTGACCATTGTCAACTTCGCCAACAACATTAACTCGAAAAGTCGCGATCCGCCTCATGCTTCGTACGCCCAACAGTGCAAAATTAGCACAGAGCGGGCGGAAGCTCAGAGCACGATTGTGCAGTTGTGCCAAAATGAAGACGGCATTCTCCTAGGCGTGGAGAAAACTGGCCAAGTTAGCTTCTTCTCCTGTTCATGGCTGGGTTCGGAGCTTCAGAAGTCGAAGTCAAGTGGGACAGACACCAACACAGCAACAGTTGACACAGAATCGCAGCCCATTGCGAAAGAACTGTCTCCTCCAGACGTGAGCCTTCAAATTCAGAAAGTAACTCAGCTGATCCGCACCGGCGTCGCCAAACAGCCCCACCGCCCAGTCGCCATGCGTCTCCCTACGTTCGTTCACACGGACAGCGGTTCATCAACCGGCATGTCGTCTTTGTTGAGGCTGCACGTTTGTCGCGACATTGGGATTGCCTCCCGAATCACAATAATGTCAAGTGCGGGCGGCGGTGGGTTCATTATCGCGTTTGTCCGCGAGCTTGACCACCGCTTGCACATTGCATGGATGACGACCGAGCCACTCAAGCAGTCGATACTGAGGCAGCACAATTTGGTGACACAACAATCTGTTGCTGGCAGTGCACAAGAGCCTGCTTCAAGGACGGATTCGCGATACGCCAAAGGTGATTCAGACAAAATTCCTATTGTTGGCCAACAGCGGTTTTTCACGGCCGAGCAACCGAACTTGTGGATAGCCGCAGTTCGTGGCCACCAAGCTCCCATTACCTGTGTGGCTGGAGATGCCGGGACGACCCTTGTTTCTGGGTCGTCGGACGGTGTATTGCTCGGGTGGCGGCTCTTGTACCGCAAAAATGCTGCGGGTGCTGCAAATCGAAGGCAACCGTCTGTCTCCGAGAAACCTGCTGTCGTGTTTCAGGGGCACTGTGGCCCAATCGTTGCCATCTCTGTTTGTATGCAGGTCGGACTAGTCGCCAGTGTCAGCAAAGTAGCTGTCAACGGTGTGCTTTGCGACACTGCTTCCTTCCTCGTGATGGTACATTCGCTAGCCACTGGTGCCTTGGTTTTTCAGTTTTCTGACAGTGCTCCTCAGCACAATGGCGGTAATCAGCAACGTCATTGTTCAGAAAATGAAACATTTGCTGTTTACAATCCGCACACGACACCTCGCCCTCTCCTGAGCTGGGTACATGGTCCTGAAGACTGTATCGTCGTGGCTCTGCCGCCGGCCGATGTTGCTGAGGTGCATCATGACGACGGCGAATCTTTCGTACGGCGGGTTAGTGGGGAGCGAGTAGCTGGCCGACTTCTTGCTTTCTCTTGTAGTGGGAAATTAGTGTCGTTGCAAGAAACTGGAACGGTCGCGTTGACAGCATTGTCGGGTTGCGTGGGGCGCACATCATGGGTCGTGACTGGAGATGAGAATGGATGTGTATATTTACGCTCGCTAAGGGCAGGCGATATTGCTCTGGCGGCCACAGAACGCACCGACGTTCAAACCACGCATCGACCTGTCAGCGTTCTGGATGGTGGTCTTCGGAAAGCCTCGATTATATCCCTTGCGACTTCATGTGACGGAGATGGCGTTTTATTTGTCGGCGATTGCGCCGGGCTCGTGAGGGCAATACAATTACCGCATGTAGTGCATCTTCCCCCGCGTGCGCACAGAGACCGTGCCGCGTCATCTGTGTACGCGAAAATGCAAGGAGGCAGCGGAGGTTCACGCGGTGGCGGCAACGGGGAGAAAATTAAAAAATTGGCCAGCAAAGGAGTGAGGAATGTTGCAAATGCCGGCATGTCACTCTTCAAGAGCTTCAAAAATTGGTACCAATCGTAGTCGAAATCTCGATGATGAATCTTGATTTGTTTCGCATGTTGATTTTGATAATATTTATTTATGTGATTTGAATGCGAAGATTTATTGTCAGCTTGTATGCGCGATGCTTGTCCTCGAATACCCTGACTAGATTTCACGTATTGGAGGCACATTGGTGATCGAAAAGTTTTGAGGGCGTGGAACCGAATTTGGACTCATCAACAATGACGCCGCCGCGCCATTGTCATCGGAGGACAGTTGGCGCTGATGCGCGCGCCAGTCGTCTAGTACGAGATGCAATTTCGTCCTTAGAGAACGAAGTTGTGTCGGGGTCAAAGTGCAAGACCACGACGCGTAGAAAAGTGCCTTTCGCCTAATGCGGGAGAGCACTCTTCTCTGAGATTTCAAGACCTCGGCAATGCAGTTTTGACGACGCACGCCTTGGGCTTCGAGAGATGTGACCCAGTCATTCATGTACGCAGTCACGTCGTGAGGTTCCCCTAACGATAGACCTTGTTTTGCTGTTTCCTTCTTCGATCGCTCGTACTTCATGGCAGATAACCAATGTGTGGCAAGAAAATAGGCTCGCGTGAGGTAGCAACAAAACTCTTTCGTCGCCCTGCTAACTGATTCAAGGTCCCTCAACAACAAGGCTGTGTCGTGTAGCACCATCAACATCTGGGAGGCCAGAGCCGTTTCGTCGGTGTTCACACGCTCACCACGCAAACGTGTTTGGAAACTTTTCACGGCATCTTCCAAACTATTGTACTTGTCGTCGTTGGAGCACGTTCCACTGCTCTCAATCAGCATACAAGCAGCGGCAATTGGATCGTGGGAATGCATGTCTCCGTTGTGGTACCTTAAAGTGTACGAGAAAGAGCAAAGAATGTCAACCAGGTTGTGGCGCAACTGAACGGGAAATTGCGTTCTCAAGGGACACAGTGTCTTCATCGATGGAATGGACATGGGGAAGTGTTCAATGCCATTGACAACTTTTGTGACGGTTTCGTCAGTTTTGTTCGCAGCGGTCGCCACTGGGTCGAGGCCGCGATTCGACGAAGCGTTTGCTGCCGGAGTGTCGCTACCAGGATGCTGGGTCGTCCACCACGGTTCCCATGGTGTAATTTGTGCGCTCAATTGCCCCCCGAGCGCCGCCCTGAAAAACTTGGTTTGCTCTTCTTCTGTGAGATCACCGATGGACAACGACGGCTTCAACGCGAGCTCTTGCAATCTCTCGAGTACTGTTGTGTCCACTTCGGCCTCGTCATTTGGATCATTTAACGAACTTGGGGCACTTTCGTCGTCGTCGCAGTCTTCAGGCCGTGTGTTTGGCGAAGGATCCAAACCGGCTTGACGCCGTAGGATGTCAATCATATTCTTTTTCGATGTTTCGTCACCGTTGCGCACGTGAAGTTCCTCCATAACATTTTTCTGGTAGAACTTCTCAGTGCAACCAGAATCATGCTTCTTGAAGCAGTCCACCGAGCAATACGGAATATTGCAACTGGGACAGGTGTACTTCGAAACTTTGCGTGTGCAAACGAGACAAATTCGTTGCGAACTCCTCGCCGAAAGTAAACTGGACGCCATTGTCTTCAATTCCTCACAGCGCGTCCTCACACCTTCAACGCGCTCATGTTCTGCGTGCTGTCCCGATGTCGAAAACCACCCAGTTTCCACTTCGCACATCTTCACGCAGAGAAAATAAGCCAAACAAGTTCCCCACGCGCTTCGCCAAACCATGTCACAACCACACCGCACCGCCCCACGTTGTGTGTCTGTGCTAGTTAATAGTTGATTGCCACTACAGTGTCCGGCCAGCAACGAACTAGCACAAGTGCACTTTATCGAGTGAAACAGAGGCGGTCAATCGTGATGGTTCGCGGTGGAAGTGCGCTGGTGTCGACGTGTCGACGTGTCGACAATCGACAGTGTGGCCCACACGCCACACCGCCACACCGCACACTGCCTTCCTGCACAACGCTGCACAACGCTTGTGTGATCGAATTCGCTGGCAGTCAGTCAGTGAGGCAAGGCAGTGCTCAGTGCCCAGTCAGGCAGTCAAGTGAGTTGCTGTTGGTTGGTGGTGGTTGGTGGCCAGGCGTCAAGAGTGATTGATTGCAGCAGCTGGTGGCTGGTGTCTCTCTCTCACACACACAGTCAGACAGCAACGAACGAACTCCAAACTCATTCTGACGTTCGCTGACTGACGTCTGTCTGGCGTTGTTGTGTTGTTGTGTTGTTGTAGAGTTGTGTTGTTGTGTTGTTGCGTTGTTGTATTGTTGCGTTGTTGTGTCGTTGCATTGTTGCGTTGTTGCGTTGTTGCGTTGTTGTTGTTGTTGTTGTTGTTGTTGTTGTTGTTGTTGTTGTTGTTGTTGTTGTGTTGTTGTTTCGCGTGCTTGTCTTGACTGGCCACGAACTTCATTTCGAGTTGGTTGGTTGGTTGGGCTGGGTTGCGTTGGTTGAGAACGCAGTAGACGCATGAGTGGCGTCGGACGCAGTGTGTTGTGTGCGCGCTGGTGGCAGCTAGCTGCCCAACAACTTTGGGAGTGTTGGTCATGCTGCCGACAGTGGCTAAAAATTCTTTCTGCCGAAGAAAGATCGATTTTTGCTCAACTTTTGGCAGTTTCGATTGGACTTTTTGCGCTAAAGTTTCATAGTTCGATACATGTGATCACCGTCAGTCTGCGCGTTGATCAAACACAAATTAGGCACTGGGCTGGTGTTTTGTCGACATGGACATTCACTGTGACCAGTTGATTCAGGTCTTGACGAAAAAGAGGCTAATAAATGGTTCGTGGAAAAAGGATCTCGCGAAAGTCAAGAATGCACATGCAGAAGCATTGTCAATGATCCCGAGCGAATGGGGAGATGAGGTCGAGTCTCACACGTCGATTCCCGTCATGGGATACTGGCGATGCTCGGAAATATTTGACATTCTGTTGAAAAAGAAAAGCGAGGCCGGAGAAGCTGGCAAGTCATGGTTTGGCTCTTACAAGGATCCTCTTTTGAAGAAGTGGGACATCATCCTACGCGCGTACCGCAAGTCTAATGTCTATGCAGCTGAAACTGCCCTGTTGCTGGATCAAAACAGTGCATACGAAATCCCGGGACTTAAGAAGGAAGTTAAGCTGTGTGGATCACGAATTGGATATTTGAACAAGAGGATTTTGGAAACGTCCACTCAACTGGACAACCAACGCGCGGAACTAGCCGCATATTGCGAGGAGCGCGGCATCAAAGGGTCAAAGCCTACGCCGCAATCAATCTTGGACGATGTCAACAGAGATTGTCGCAACTCGCTTCCGTCGTTGCTGTCAGATGTTCACTCAAAGATTCGCAATCCTGTAATCACAAGAGCAATCGAGTTCTACCGGGAGTTCTCTTCTTTCCTTGGATTCACATTGCCAATAGAAGATACAGCTCAGAGTGACGTCCCTCCTGGCAAGCTCTTGGAGCATCTGGAGGTGTTTAACGCATACGAAGGCCCAGTTTCAAGCACAGCAGAGCTGTCAGATATACCCGTGAATGTGTTGGGCCCTTCTTTCGCTGCCCAAGAGGAAGTTGAGGCCGGGGAAATCGACTGGGGCGATTTGGACGGTGATATTGATGTCGAAGATGGCGGAATTGACTGGGATATTGGTGACGAGGTAGCAGCAGCTGCTCTGCATGACTTTGAGGACGAAACCAAAGTGGGAGATAATTCCGCTGAGCAAACTTCTGCGAGTGAGATCTCCGGAAATGATGACCTCGTGGATTTGGGCATCGAAATGGAGATTGATTTTGAAATGGAGGACGGAATTGAAGTCGATGACAATGCTGCAAACGATATTGTTGTTGAGCATTCGCTTGTTGAACAGAATTCACGCGAGGGTGTCGTGAACGATTTGCTCGAGCTACAAAGCTTCCTGAAACAACGCGCAATCGAGATGGATAACGATGAAGGCAATGCATATTTCATGCTCACACGAGATGCACCACCAGTACGTTGTTGTTGTTGATATAGCATGTCCACGACGCAGCAAATCTGTGATATTGGATTGCTTCTGTTCTTTTTGCGTAGCTTGTTCAGAAACAGACAGCCGAATCCATCGCCAATTTTTTGCACGTCTGCAATGATACACTTGCTGAAATTCAGGGCGAGCGTTTGCAGCGATTAGTTTTGGTAAGTATTGGACATCAACCAGTGAACGCATCGTGAGTTCCGCTCACGTTGGATAATGTTTGTGAAAAGCTCCGTGATTCCAAAAGCGCGATGGCTCGCCTCGTGGACGCCATACAGTCGAAAATCAAAAGGCTGGAATCTCTCGACAAAAAGGTACTTACAACGCTTACAACGCTCGCTGGATACGTTTTTGATCGCCAGTCACGTGGCAGTGTGCGTGCTAGATTATGTCATTGAGAGATGATTTGCGACAGCTAGAGGTCCGTTTCCTCCAGCATCCCACATTTTGTGAAACACGTGTCTTAAGTGCGCCATTTTGATATCACAGGGTGACCTCGGAAAACTGCAGCCTCGACTGGAAGAAGCAACACGGACCACGAAGCAACTGCAAGCACTGCTGGAGAAAGCTCTTGGTGAACTGTTCAAACAACCAAATAGCGTGAGAATCGTTGGCAGTGTCAATGCAATCTGATGCAACAACCACAATTGAGGACCACTACATGGGATGTAATAAATAATACAGTAACATAAATAGCATCTACGAGGCCGCAGTGCTGCGAGCAACGTTGTCGCCGACAGGAGTGCTCTTGCGTTCTGTTCGTGACACACGAAGGACCTGCTGAGTTCGAAGGAGAGTTATGATGGCGTCGAGAACGTATCGAAACAAGTTTTCCTTCGCAGCAAGGGGTTCAACAACGCCAGCACGATGTGGTGGACCCTTTACAAATTCAGGAATGAAGTATTGACCAGTCATGCCGGATTGTGACATCTGCATTACGGGTAGCACCAGTCCAACTCGTTCCGATCCAGCTTCACACAATCGCTCCAATTCGTTGACAGTTCGAAGAATCGAATAAGGGCGATGTCTCGATGAGTGGTTGCCACTGATCATGGTCATACTGGAATCTATCAGGGTTCGGACGATACTAAGACAGGCTTGGGACAAAATATGCCACGCTGTAGGCAGTCCTGGGAGAATTGAACAGTTTGCGTTGAGTTGTTGCTGTGAGGAACTATCGACAGAGGCACAATCAGCTGAAGCCTTTGATGACTCTGCCAGTCGACGAAAGTGCCCATAAAAATGGAGTTCGACTGCACCCGCACCAGGCACCACACTTAATCCACGTAATGAGGGGTCAGTTCCGTCGATAGCCACGCTAAGCGACCTCAACAGTCGCAACAATAATGTATAGTACTGTTCACAAAGGCCGTTGCTCTGGCTACAAAGAACCAATTGACGTAAGCCCCGATCAGAACTGCACGAACTTGGTGTGGGAATTCCTTGTACTACGAGACTTCGGCGGTTTCCAGTCGAATCCGACACTTGAGAAGTAACCAACGACGCGCTCCCAATACGCACACGTGATGTTGGCAACGGAATTGATGTTAAAATGTGGGCACCTGACCTCGATCGCAACAATTCAGCGTCAGCCTTTGACAGATGCGTTACTAAAGAAATATTGCGGGCACTTAACGCCTGCACAACGGCCGCAGACGCACTCGACGTCGAAAATATGAGGTTGACGCCGTTTGCAACGCTCAAATCGACTAGCTGACTTGCTAAGTCTGAGTCACGGCGCAGGAAGCCGGAGTAGGAATCCTTCGACTGTATGTCAGCATGGTATTTTGTTTCTGGAGCCTGCCGCGTCTGAACAAACACTTCATGTTGGTCACTGGCTTGTATTGTTCGCGCTGGTGACTCTGCGAAAACATCTTCCTCGTCAGTATCATCACAACTGTTGTCATCCACCGTGAAACGCAGTGGGCACGAAAAGATTAGGAAGCGTGCGCCCTGCAGTCGATGCTTCGTCTCCATTAAACTCTGACTGGTCGGGTCGAAGTCTGACGACAAAAATACGTTCTCGTAGTCAGCAACGTGAGAATGTTCTAATTGTTTGCCAGCCGAAAATACGACTAAGCTACTCGCTGACGCGTGCAGCCGTCTCAGTAGCCACGCAAGATCCTTCCTGACCACCGAATCAGGCTCCGAACGTGTCGCGTTCTTGCCGTGGACGACATGATGTTTTGTTATCCATGAGAGGAAAATATCTGCGAGTGCAGCTGCTGTTTCAATATTGAAGCTTGAGCTGAGAAAGGTCACTGCCAGGAGACGAATCTTGCGAAAAATTAGATGCAATTCCACTCCTGTTTCGCATGCAAGTGTCTGATTGTGCCCTTGGATATCATCAATGCTACAGACGCACTGACGCAATGGCGCAGAAACGTATGTAGCAAAATTGTGTCGTATGTACTCAAATGCACTGACAAGGCGATGGAGCTGCACGTGATTCGTTTGCGGTCCCCACGATCCAGGTTGCAAGGACTTGAATGCAAGCCGAATTGATGTGCAAAGCAGAATACAGAAAGAAATAGTTCCATCTCCGTTGCGCTCAGCAAACTGTGCTACTGACTTTTGAATGAATGTCGCCACTGGATGACTCACCTTCAAGCTATTCAAAATTGAATTTCCAGATTTCGTAACAACTATTGCACTGCTTGGCTCCACGATTGCGGCATCAGATCCCGCTGGACCAAACGATGGAGCGAGACACTTTTCAAAGGCGGTACAAATCGTCATCGTGTTTGACCGATAGGCTGCTGTGTTTTCCAGCACACAAGAATGCCCAGGTTTCGATCGAGATTGATTGGAACGAGACATTGCAACTATCGTCAAGATAAGCTAAGAACCGCAAAGCATTGGCTTTTAAAATTGAGGGGTTGCCTGGACAGATCGACAACGCCGGAAGGTCACGAGTACACGCTGCCGCATCGAACACACTTGCACGTGGCAACGTCGTCTCATTTCAACATTGTTTGTCGATTCTCCGGACAAAAGTTTGTTTCTGCATTTTTTACTTGTGCCATGGAGTCGGTTGATACAGTGTTCACACAAACTTTTGAGCCACAAATACCTCAGAGAAGCTTTCCAGCGTGGACGCACGGGCCACGGACACGCGGCAACACGTGCGTCGTCGTGTCGTGTGTCCAACGTCCAACAAACAAGAAGCAAGCAACGAGCGACAAACGAAACCAACGACGACACACACAATGGGTGTATACAGGCTATGGTGGTTCCGGCACGACCACCACGAGTTTGAAGGAAGTTGGGCTTGGACTGTGCAATTGCACATTGTACAAAGTCTACTTTACGCAAACGACGACGGTATTATTACGTTTATCACGTTTCATGGGGTCAAGAAGCGAAGTGTGCCACAACGTTTGTTATTGCTTGCCTTGACGGACAGCACAACCATGCAAGATTTCAGAGTTTCTGATTTTCTAGATTTCGTTGGAGTTGTTCTCGCTTGGAGGATGCCATTGCACAGTTCCATCTTTGTGCGCAAAGTAAGTGCGTTTCTGAGGGTCATGAAACGCCTTCCACCTGGTAAAAGATTATCTGCGAGGTGAGAGGAGCAATGGCACGACAATTCATGCCAGGGAGACGTACCCTTTTGGTAAGTTTTTGTTGATGAGATCCAGAGGAATCTCGTTGATGGATGCTGCACGTCTATGAGTGAGCTTCACTTTGGCTGTCTTCGGCTTGTTTTTCGCGGCTTGTTGTGCCATGAACTCCTGTGGCGTCATGGAGTTGCTCAATGTCGCCATTGCTTGCGAGAGAGCACTTTGGAAATTAGCGGATGATTTGCTCGGCTGCGAGGCCTTGACTTTGGGACGCTGAAGTCGCGACATGCCACAAGTTTTTTTATCAGAGGGTTTCCCAAGCTTCGCGCAAACACCAGACATCCTACCTTAGACTGCGCTGATTGGTCTTCATCTTCACCCTCCGACGATGACGATGAAGAAGATGACGAAGATGACATGCGCCGCTGTGACTTAGAGACTGTTGGGGCTTTTGACGCCTTTGGCAAGGGGGTGCTCGCTGCAGCCGAAACTAAAAATGGCGCCGAAGAGTCCGCAACCACTGGTGCTGAGTCGCTTTTCTTGCCTTGTCTTTGCATCGCCTTCTTGAGAGATGCAGTTTTGGACGACCCTCTCTTGCCAGTCGATCCTGGTCTTTTCCATTGCACCTGATCATGCGAAGTAATATTTGAAACAAAACTGGAATTTCGCTGTGCAATCACGCAACAAAGATTACCCGTCCATCCTTGTGTGCATAGTATGTCCGGCCTTTCTTGTCTTTGTACCTGAACGTTCGAGGCACAATTCCATCAATTCAGCATACATAGTAACATCACAATCAAAATTCATTTCAACGCACGCCCTCCATCCTTTGGGAAGACTCGTCTTCGAGGAGCTGCGTCGCTTGCCAGCGGAAGTTCTCTGCGGGGATGATGCTTGCTGTACGCGATGCTTTTTGTGTTCCTTGGAAACATCGGGGGTGGTGGTGGGTGGTGGTAGATCAGGAGGAGCCACATGACCAAGCAAACTAAATCTCCTTTGCTCGTCTGCAAGGGCACGGACGGCATCTGGGGACGATGGACCCAACACTAATTCTGACCCTTGGGCGCCTTGACCACGGGAATTTTGCTCGTCCTTGCTCGAGGCGCCCTCTGCATTGGTAAAGAGTTTGCTGCCTTGAACTCCCGCGAACCCATATTTTTTGCCTTTCTTTCTTCTGGTTTTGGTCTCGGTTTTATCTTCTTCAGCCAGTGCTAAACCTTTTCGGACCGACATGTGCTTAGTAACATAGCTTTTGCGGCGCGCAGGCGTGAGCTGCTTGACTGCTTCTGTGCCGTCCACATTCAGATCTTGCCGCACACGGAGGGCGTTTTGGACCTCGCCAAGGACGCGGTATTTTTTCTCCAAAACAGGATTGTTCCAATTTTTCCAGTTCGGGTCCTTTGTGTTGACCTCCAAAGGAAGGCGCGCGACTTCCACTACTATTTTCCCTTTACCCTTGACCGCTGCTCCAACATCTGCCAGAGTCCGCAAAATGCCTCCGTCGTTGCCAATGTTGTCAATCATGAGAATGGCGTCGTTCAACCTCATCCCAGCAGCTTGCGCTGGTCCTGGCGATCCTTTACCATTGTTGGCACTTGCATCGCCCAGCAATGGGAGTGTTGTGACCCTTAAATGATCTAAAAACTTGCCCGGCCACGCGGGACCTTCGTCCACAGAAGGACAATTAGTCACCACCATTCCAAACCCCTGTCCGTGTGCGACGTCTCTCTGAAGTTCAAACTTCATGTACGCAACGCCCTCCTTGAGCTCTGATATGTGGAGCATTTGCTTCGACTGCCATGCTGTGAGCGTAGCACACATTTGACGCGATCTAGAATCGTTTCTGCACTGCATAAACGTGTGTATTTGATCGTGGAAGATGAGGTCAAAACCCTGTCGTCTAGCTTCTGGCTGCAAAGACGGAATTTTGACCGTACGGAGGTCAGTGAGGTCAAGAATATGGGCGGGATTCTCGTTTACGTTCTCCTGACTGTCGAAAAGCAGGAGCATGGCTCCCCTCAAACACCCAAACACTCGAACCATCTTTCTGTCACCATCTCCGTGCGCGACAAGATTGCCGTTCCCACCATTCCCGTCAGTTAAATAGATTATCGGAGCAGCTGTAGTTACGGACTTGAAGCTGGTCAAGGCACAATAAAGTGCGTAGGTCTCGGCGTCTTTTGCTGCAATTTCCAGTGACAACGTCCCGTTGCGAAGAGTCACAAGGTCGAAACCGCCATCGAACTTACGAAAGAATGCGGCAGCTCGCGGCACCTTCGATGGTATTCTCACGCTCAACAAGTCATGCAAATCAATAATTTCAAACGGATCAAGGTCGTCCACCGTTTTGAAAATTTTGAGCTCAAATCCGAGCAAGCGGAAGAATCTCACTGTAGGTTTCGCAGTTTTCGCAAGGGTAGAATCATGGTCATCACGGCGCGCCTTGAAAAAGTAACCAGAAAGTTCTGGGACAGATTCTCCTGCCACCAAGGACTCATAGTATGTGGATCCATCAAAGACTGGCATGGGACCAGAATGTGCTCTCCGCTATCAAATGTATCACGGAAGAAGTCGCATTGTTGTTTGTTACGAACAAATGGGCTGCATTCGATCGATATTCACCCAAAATCTGTTTTCAATGTAGTGGTACACAAAAATCACGTTGCCCAAGTTTCGACCAGCTTAGGTGTCATCATTCCGTTCCACTTTTCCCTCGCCCTCTTCAACGCTTCCGATGTCACCGTGGGGTTTCCGTCTACACAATCACCTGTCCGCACGTCCAACAGAACGAATGACATGTTCAGGTTGCGGACACATCCCTGCTAGACGACGCAAAGGAGTCTCATGCACGTCGCGAGGCCAGCACTTCGGTGTGTTCAGCACGACAAGCGACGAGCGACAAGTAACAAGCGACGAGCATAACGAGCTACTACTACAGCAACTACTTCTACCTCTTCCACTACCACTACTGCTGCGACGCTGCGACCTGCGACTACCACTTGGACTACTGCCGATACTACGACACAATCAATGATAACCACCAGCCAACAACAACACTCCACCGACTCCACCCTCCACCCCAGTTCGTTATCGTGAATTATCGTGAAGCACAGGAGGGCAGACACCCGCTCACCCGCTCATCATTCAAACCGTTCATGTGCGTCGTTCACTGACTGGCCCACTGAAGGCGTGTCGCCTGCCAGTCATTCAAGTTGCAGCACGAACTCCTCTTCCAATAGTCAATGTATGCCCACACCGCAACATGACGACAAGTTGCGAATTTCGGTGGTAGCGAATGGTCAACGCATTCAATACACAAAGTCAGACACGCTGGTGGCTGAGGTTTCGACTTGGGATGTTGGACGGGTGCTTGTGAGACCACCCACGGCCGACGGCCTCGACGATGTATGTAAGTACCGCGCACGATGAAGCGCACGAAACTTGCTGCGAGCCTCAGGGTGCGGCCGCGGTGTCAAGACAAGGTTCTGGTGGTTGCGGCTTGATTGATTGTGGAGCTTTGATCTTTGATGGATGTGGATGGGTCTTTGAGATCCCCTGACTGCAGCCACAACTCCGTTTGTGATGCGCAGCGCCAACCAGGAATGGTCCGAAGAGGTCTTGACTAGAGCGGGGTAAATCGAACATCATTCTGCAATGAGGCCGTCGTTGTAGCCTGGAGAACCCTCTACAAAATGCCCTCCTTGTTGCAAATCGTCGTCGGCGACACCCCGCCCTTGGCCGGACTCGATATGCCATAGGGAGGATAAATTCCTCCACTGCCCCCATCGATCTTGTCTTGGCAACCGAAGACCACAGATTGATTGAACCCCTCGTTATTGCCGTCGAAACGAGGCAGGTGCGTCTGTAGTCAGCTGATGCAGTCGATCAACAAGTTTGTGACGTTGTGAATTCACAGACAGGTGCGGTGCGCAGCTTCGAATTGCAAGGCGACTTGTGACTGTTGGTTGCACCGGTCGCCAACACGTCCAGCAACACCAGGCACATGTGCAAACGTGGCGAACACACAGTTGGGGAGCGTGTTTGTTTCGAACTTGTCCCTGTTGAGAGAAGATGAACATCAACATTCAACATTCAACATTCACAACATTCATTGAATGTCGTCGTACACCATGACGTTGACAAGTTGCCTCAGCGTGTCTGTTCGTTCATGTTGTTCGTCCGTCCGTCCACGTTCTGCGCTGCGTCCACGTCCACCTGCCTTTTTTTTGATTGTGATGAACCGCAAACGAACACTCAAACACTCAATCAAAAACAAACCGCTGAGGACTCTCGAGTCTCTCGAGCACCAGTGAGTGCACACCCTCCCTCACATTGTCAATCAAACACGAAAGCGACGATGAACAAACAACCAACGACGAACGAACGACCGGCCGGACACAAGACCAACGACCAACGACCAACCAACGACCAACGACCAACGACCAACTACCAACTACCAACGACCAACGCCAACGACCAACGACCAACGACCAACGACCAACGACCAACGACCAACGACCAATGACCAACGACCAACGACCAACGACCAACGACCAACGATTCAACTTTCAACTTTCAATTTTCAACTTTCAACTTTCAACTTTCAACTTTCAACGAGTCACGGTTGACTGACGGAGTGACGGACTGGATGGACAGACTGAAACACGAACGAAAAACGAAGAAGGAAAGTTGTCAAAGTGTCAAAGTTGTGCTCCGCGAATTTCGTTTCGCGCTTCGCGAATTTCAATTTTCGGGAATTTGGGAAATTAGAATTTATCCAGAGCTACTATGCAAGTAGCAGTATCTAACATCTACCTTTCTTTACGCATAAAATCACTACGCAATACTTTCTTTTGTGAAGTGTACATTGATGTTATCAATTGCAGCCAGCGGACAATTCCACAATTCCCCCAATTTGGATCCACGTCGGAAAGAAAATCGAAAATCGAAAATCAGAAAATCAGAAAATCAGAAAATCGAAAAGCGAAAATCGACAGCCACTACAATGCAATGCAAGCCGTCCGTCCACTCACTCACTCCACTCCAGTCAAACAAATTTGAGTGAGTGAGTGGGGTACTGCGGCAGACTGGTCTGACGTGCACGAAATTAACGGCGTGTCTACGCACTCCGCCCCACTGAAACGAAATTTCGATGCATCACTCAACCGGCTACGCACTCACACGGGTAAATATTCCGTCACTCAATCCATGACTCAATCAGTCAAGTGGCTTCACTATTATGCACTTTAAGTGAAGCTCAAATGACGTAATTTGGACTGGAACGGTCCGCCATCGTGTTGTCACCGTTGTCGTGGTGGTCCACTCAAACTCTACTCGTCGCCGCCCACACTCCCTCACTTTCCCACTGGTTCACTCAAACAGGGTGCTTCCCTCCCAGCCCCACTAAACCGCCACAAACCGCTCCTTTCACAAGAAATTCGGAAACTGTCTGCTCTGCGGCCTCCGTCACTCGCACGCACGCACTCACTCACTCACCCACCCACTCACTCACTCACTCACTCACTCAACTCAACTCATGTCGACTCAACTCAACCACCCCACCTGTTTGTTCACTCACTCTCACCTGCCACTTCGTCCCACTTGCAAACTCAAAAAATATCGCACTCAATCATTCAATATCGCCCCCACAAATGCACTTTGGAAAACAGTCAGGTGAGCATCGAATGCATCTAACATGACTGATTTGTGAGGATTGGAAGTCAACGCGTGGATGAGGGCGTCAGTGCGGGAGCCAAACGTCCGCCGATCGATCGTTTGTCGTTTGTCTTTTCGACCGCCGAATGAGCGTTCATTTGACCGTGTGGACGCATAGTGAAACAACTGATTGAGTCACAATCCAACTGACGCTTTGTTTCAGTGCGTGAACGGGGCAGCTCCGAACTGAAGGTGTTGGAAAGCGCAGCACGTCGTTAAGTGACCTGAGAGCGATGGTTGGTGTCTGGCTGTTCCCAACGACCACGGCAGTTTTTGACTCAAAGCGAAGCATTCGTTCAGTGACTGGGTGCGAACGGACTCGACTGATTGAGTGTGCATTTGAGCGATGGACTGTTAGAGTGAAGGATAGGGACAACGAGCGACTGATGCTGCGATGTGGTGGGAGAGTGGAGTGGTGCGTCAGTGAATCAGTGGGGGGCCAATCGATTGATTGACGGGCTCCGAAATTCATCACTGCGTCGAGTGAGACGGACTGACTCACCTGTCATTTCAGTCAGCTTGAACAGACAAACGAACGAACGAACGAACGAACGAACGAACGAACGAACGAACGAACGAACGAACGAACGAATGAATGAATAACCAACGATCGATTCGATCGCTCGGTGGGTGGACTGGCTGACTGGTTGACTGACTGACTGACTGACTGGCAGGGTAAGTGAGTGAGTGAGTGAGTAAGTGAGTGAGTGCGGGACCCACCAACCACCTACTTCCTGCCTCACTCTCACCCACTCACTCACTGGCAATCAGTCAGTTAGTCCCGTCCGCCAGTGGAGTGGGGCTGCTGGTCGTTTGTTCAAGCACCCACACACGCCCACACACACGCGCGCAGCGCCAACCACTTCCTTTTCCCTCCGTCGTCGTTGGGTTGCAGCTTCCGTCGCCGTGTCGGTTGAAAGTCGTTGAGAAAGGACAGACCCGAACGAACTACCACCACCACGACGTCCACGCCAGCGCCAGCGACAACGTCAGAGCGACAACGCCCCGTTGACCGTCCCGTCGCGAAGAACTTCGTCCACTTTGCAGAGAGACAGACAACGATGTTTGGCGGCAATTGGAATGACTGTTGGCGCGTAAAACGGAGCGGGCGTGTCGAACCACGAACCGATCGACGACCAACGACCAGTTCGACTTGACAGGTGGCAGTGAGATGCCAGTTGACTAATCGTCAAAACAAGAAGTCGCCGTAACCGTGTGAGAGTCAAAGTAGGCAACAACAAATCACCCATCGGTCAATTTTTCTCTCTTTCTAACTGTTGCTCCGACGTTCTGCGTGCGCTGGTCGTTCTTTCCTTGCTGCTGGAAGACACGGTACGCAACCCAGCTCTGGCTTCACCAACAGTCCATCGCAAATCTCTTTCAAACAAAAAACATGGCAACCCTTTGCGTAAAACAACAAACTCGCTCGGATCCGATAGAATCCAAAACGGCAACGACGGACCCAGACTCGATGTTTCCACCAGAGCCTGCTGCTGACGACAGCGACATTGTCGTCGACCACCGGACCATTACCCCGCTCACTGGTGTGGACTCGTCCGAGCCCCAGTTTTATCTTTCTCTCGTGAATAAAGACTGCGGTGTGTCGCCTTCCAAAATCCACATCAACCGCAGGAAAAGGACCAAAATCACCATCGGCCGCGGCGACAGTGCCGACGTCGTGATCCGCCTCAAGAAGAAAGGCCAGACCGCGCGCGGCAAAATCTGCGTGTCCCGACTCCATTGCGAAATCGAAAAGAATCCTTTGGGACAATGGGCATTATTTGACAAAGGAAGCCGAAACGGCTGCTTTGTCAACGGCCACAAAGTTCGCGCTCGAGTTTTAGAACACGGAGACATTGTGGTGCTTGGAGGCGGCGGCATCGTTAAGCACGGATCCCATCTGCAAAACGTGGACTCCGTGTTCAAGTTTAGATTTTCGAAAGTAGAGTCGCGAAAACAGAGCTCAAAGCGCAAAATTTCCGAAGGACCCGATTGTGGCAATCATCAGCATGAACATGGTGGTTGCGCCAAACGCATGTCGCCCGATAAGGAGATCATCAGCCACTCCACCTGCCACACGCAAGCCGAAGATTTGCGGGAGGAATTCTCTTGCGGTATCTGCCTCGACGTCCAAATTCAGCCCCGCGTTCTGTGCTGTGGACATTCATTTTGCGCCCGCTGCATCTCGACAGCATTGACCTACCAGAACAGCTGTCCATCTTGCAAAACAGTTGTGGTGTCCGAGCCGGCGCGAGTTGTGTCGCTCGAAAGCGTAATTGCGCGGTTGTACGCAGACAATGTTGAGTACCAAACACGCCAACAAGAGTACGAAAAGCTGGCGCAACATGAGCTAATTACGAAGCGCAAGCTTTTGACATTGATCAACAAAGCGAAGTCTTCCGGCAAGCGCTTCATGTCCGTCAAAAAGAAGTGGGACGCCCAAGAACGCCAAATTTTCAAAAAGGGTGTTGCCCTGTACAAGGGAGTTGCCCGTGTTGAGTACTGCCGAGCGGTGGGCCTCACTGACGAATACGTCGACAACGCCTCTGCGCCAGAGCTGACCATTGCTGCCATGAACACGGGCGTGAAACGCACCAAAGCCTGCTCCTTAAAGAGTCGCATGTTGATGTTCATCAAGTTTGGGTGACCATATCAAAGATCCTCTGCGCGCATGCGCAAACACATAGCCATAGCAAGTTAGAAAGAAAGACAATAGCGAGAAAAGAATGACATGAGAGCGTTGCTAGGGGAACGCACGACAAATACCCTTAGAGATAGAATAGCCCTTCGAACGGTTGTCCGATATATTTCGTCAATTTACACGTTCAGAAAATTCCCTTGTTGCGCATGTCCATCCATTTTCGTCCAGGCACTGCTTACCTCTCGGAGCCATGTCACGATTTGGAATACTCTTCCGTACTTGTTTGTCGTAGTGCATGTATCAAGGCATTTGTTTGTTCTTATGCCACAGTACGAGGCCCTCTACTCGGCGCATACACATTGAGTCCAATTAATCTTTGGGGCAACGCACTCAACATTCAGGGCACACGCCCTTGCGCGTGCATGTCGATTTGTGTTTCCTTTGACAACGATTTCTGCGTCGGGGAGATCCAATGTTTTTCGCACTTTCCATGCGATGGATGAAGAGGCGGACTGACAGCAAGCTTCCGCGCGAAAGCACGCATAATGTAGCATACGTGCGTAGGTCTCCAATGCTCCGAGTAGCAAGCATGGTGCCATGTGTCGCATTATCAATCCGGCATTCTTGTTACTGTGCTTGAGCTTCCTTCTTTGCGTTGTCCATCCTGCTTTGCGCTGTCTGCTGTGTGCGCTGGTCGTTCTGTGGTGCGTGCACTGGTGGGCCGTCGCCGCGTGAGTCAATTTCTATGATGATGAAAGTGTACACAGTACTAACGCATGGTACCAATAGTACAACTTTCGATGTGACTTTGATTGACATGAGACAACGAACAGCACGTGAAGTGACGTTTCGCGCGTCACGTCTCACGTCTTCCGTCGTTGTCGTCTGTTGTTGTCAGGGAATGTCGCAGTCGCAGTGCGCGTTCACTTGCTTTCCCGATGACAGACGTGACAGACACAGACGTCACCGAGCAAGAATCACAGAAGCCGTGCTCCGGATCGCACACGCGCTGAAGCTTCTGTTTGTGCATGCGTTGAGAGGACGTGCTGCTGATAGCGCGAACGCGCACAGTGTTGTTGTGGTGGGGTGGGTGCGGATGGACCCGTTGCTGGACGCAGAACAAAACGAACTGATCGTGCTACTTTCGTGCGGGAAGTGAACCTGCATGCCACAAACTCAAGTAGCAGTCGTGTCGTAACAAATCCTACAACCAATTATCTGGATTGTAAGAAACCTACAGATAGTTTTGTGATTTTTGACGGCTGCGATGGCAACTTGAAGAGTTAACAGCCACAGTGGCAATTTGCGACTGTTCACTCCGACGGGTGTGTCATGTTTCGTTATGGCAACGGACGCTTGTTCCACTTTTACGTGGATGACAATGCCGCAGTGAAGGCTGAGGCTGCCATTGTAAATGATCTGGGAGGTTCAAAATTTAGAGACACGGAATTTTGCGGAAACCACGCATTGTATTTGGACTGGACACGACCCCCAGTTGGCGCTCTCCCTGCCGACAGTGTTAGATGGGGACGAATTTGTGACCTTGGGGTAAAGGGAATGCTACAACCTTCCCTGTTCACGTCCAGTACTACCAACAAGCCCACTGAGATCATTCAAGGCGTGCTGCCAGACACATGGTTTATCAATGCAATGTCTTGTCTCTCAGCACACCCTGAAGAACTGAAAAGGATATTTGTGTCTTCGAAGAACTGGCTTCACGGCATCTACACCCTTCGTTTCTATAAAGGTGGGCGCACCGTATATGTCCACGTTGACGATCGTATTGCTCTCAATCGCGACGGGGAGCCGCTTTACTGTAGATCTACGGATCCAAATGAAGCATGGCCACTCATTTTAGAAAAGGCTTACGCCAAGCTACATTCGTGTTATGAAAATCTGTCCAACGGCACCATCGATTACGGTCTAGCGGACCTCACCGGGCGCTTCGTTTTTAATTATTCGCTTCAACAACCCAGCGCAAGTGCTCCGGTTGATCTGAAGCTGTTCAAGAGAGTATCTTTGGACCTTGCCAATGCAGCAATAGTCAGTGCTAGTTATCAACCGAAGATTGGGGTAAATCTTCGCCCCACTGCTGGGATTCACTTCGGACAAGCGTATGTTGTTGAGGAAGCTGCATTTTTCGACAAAAGCAGTGACTCCTCTTCGTATTGTCGACAAAAGCAAGTGTCGGACATGAAGGCCTCCACGGCTTCAATTGCCCTTGTGCGTATTCGAAGCAGTTGGCGTCATCTGAAACAAGCAGACAACGTGGTTGACAGCACCACCATGGCGCGTAGCGACCAATCCAACAGCCATTCAGCGTGGCAAGGGGCATGGTCGTTGGGCGATTCTGTGTGGGAAGCTCATGCTGCAATACGTGATGCTTTGCAGCCCGACACCCTGCATACAAAATCTTTTGGATCATCGTTTTGGATGTGTTGGGCTGACTTCGTCCTCGCGTTCAATTCGCTCAGTTCTGCACCCCGTCAAGAAGAACAGACAGTAACAGTGTTCGAAGGAGCTTGGGATCAGGTTGATCACTGCAATGTAATTTGCTGAGTGGCACACACATGTTCAACATGGGCTTTTTTGTGACGTCGTAGGCAAAACCACGAAGTTTGCCCGGAGGTTGCCCATTATTTCAAACGTTTCCGTCCAACCCGCAATATCTACTCAGAACGTCGCAAGAAACCACACTGTCAATAACGCTGCGACAACCTGACCATCGCTTCGTTCGAAAGCCCTTGAGTTACAACAACGGTTCGTTGCAATGATTGCTGCCTGATACGTTTTCCCCACGTTCATGGTGGTCGCTGTCTGATTGGTGCAGGCATTGGGCTTGTCCTTGTTCGCCTCAATGAAGAGCAAGACAATGACACCACGCGTTTAGCAACGTTGGATTCTTCAAAGTATGTTCTGATCATGCTTTGCTTGTGCAAAATCTGTTCGTTCCTCATGTTTGGTTTGCTGTGCCCCAGGTGCGACATTCGTGCGGCCACAAACACTTTTGTTCGTGAAAGAGAAGTGACCCTTGCGGCTACTGTTGACGCGGGGCGGTATGCAGAAGTGTTCACTTCATACTGGATGTGATTGTGGCGGCTGGGCCAGCACATGACTTGAATTGTGCCTCGTAGATACGTAATTGTTCCAATGACTTACCGTCCGCAACAGCAAGAGTACCTGTTGGAAGTTTCTCACAACAGAGAGGTCGAGTTTTCAAACGACAACGACAGCACTGAGTCTCTCCCGCCCCCGCCGCCCATCCCAGACATTGAGTCAGCAAGTATACCCGCTGTCGACTGGGTGTTGCAGGAAACTCAACGTGTTGACGTTGAGGACGAGGGTCGATCCATTCAGGTGCACGCCGCTTTCGTACTTGCATGGTCCAAACTTGTGCCATATTGTTGATTTGCGGTTTGTGGATTTGTTTTCTGTGGTGATGGAAACTGCATAGATGTTGCACAAGGAGGTGGCGCACTTGCTGGACCAAATAATGCAAGTCAAACAAGATGTGAAGAGCATGACGGACAAGCTGGAGTATCTTTCCGCATCACGACGATAGAACGTTGTTCCTGCTGTACACGACAGCACGTGTTGGGGCGACCAGCTTCTCGCATCGCAAACTCTCAACAGTCACTCAACCGTAAATTTAGTTTAGTTACATACACCGGATGAGTGTGTTTTATTAAAGGGTTTCGTACGTCTATTGAGGACTAGAAATTGATTCAGCAAGTGGCAGGCCACAACCAAGAATCCGTCGCAGGCGTGTCTCCATCGCATCCAGCCAGTCAGTACTTGGGCCAGTGCACTGGAGGAAGGCTTCTGTAAGTTCATCGACTGCCGCGGATTGCGCTTCCAGGTTGCAGGTATCGGGCTTGTTGTGCTTGGTCGTCAGCCATGACCGCATGTGTTTCATCAGCCGTCCGAAATCCTGAACATCTTTCACTTGGGCTGCCGCAATTCTTTGGAGGGCTCGAGATGACAGTCTAAGGGGACCGATGACACGGCCTTTGCTCGGAACGATGCTACTCGCGTCAACATTGCCTGTTGAACCCTTCGAAGGCGATTGTTCAATCTTGGTGGTGATATTTGCTGAAGCCTGTGTAGTTGGCATTTGCTTCTTGCGCTTTTTCTTCCTTGTTTTGCTCGATTGCTCTGGCAACGGCATCCTGGAAAATGGACATGGGATCGCTGCAACGTACTTGTGTTGAAGGGAGTGACTATTCCACCAGTCTGTAAGCAGTACAGTGGTGTCATTCGTGGAAAGACCATGCTTGGAATGGTGATATGTGAGTTGAATTGTACTTGCGCACAAATTCCCGTGCGCCAAGCCAGTGCGGTGAAGATAGGCAAGGCCAGACAATACTCGCACCACAATCGCGGCCGCATTTTTTCTCAAATACTTTCGGGCAGCCGACTTTTCCGAATAGTGTCTGGCCTGCGGTCCAGATGACCGACTGCCATGTTGAAGAGCTTCGTCACTGTGCGAGGACTTTTTACTTGACCGTGCATGCCTCAAAACTGTCGCTAGGGACGTGTCCAGAGTCTGGTGCACAGCTGCAATGACATTGACTGCGTTATCGTCATTCCCCACAACGTTGTGACGACGGAGGTCGTTGCTGTCGACAATTGTGTACCCATACACAGTGGCAAGGTTGATGTGGCGAATGTTGAGCATGTGTCTGCAAGCCATCGCAATGGCACTCACTGCGCCTGACACGCAGCGGTGATCAGCATGCCCACACTCCTCGCTGGTCACGAGCCTGGCTGTGTTGCAGATGTCTCCCGATGCATGTTTGGGACCGTGCTTGGACTCATGTGAACCTTGCGCATTGTATGTATGCGCCGGCGGTGCAGAGCTCTCGGGATCAACTTTGTAGCTGTTGCTGCGGCGCAGATTATTTGTGTTCGGATGTGCCGACAACTTCGCTAACAGGCCCGCCATCCCTTCCGGTAAATAAGCAGCTGGGGGCACAATTCTAATCGCCACAACCTCGTCCGCATACGTTGCCTTGAGACAAGAAATAACACTGAAGGCATTCACTTCCGTGGGGTCTACGTCCAACCAGCTCGGCCGAAAGTCAGCGTCCCTTCCATGTAATGTGATCGCTGAAGCTGGGACGTAGTACGTTTGTGATAATCGCCGTCGTGCACGCGTGATTACCACCGCTGATAACACGATAAGCACCACAACTACAGTTGCACCGGCAACAATAGAGACCAACGCGCCAATAGCAAGTTCGTAGTGCTCGCTGCCTTCCTCAACGATGAACACATTTAGTCTCTGAGCAGTTTCCGTCTCCCACGTGAGGTGAAGGAGTTCTAGGTCGCTGCTCGAATACCATGTCGATGTCTGATCCAACACCAAAGAGTGGAGGTATTCAACCCAATCCATATCAGTTGTGTGACCCCCTAAATTCGTCGAAGCGCCAGTTCGAGGTATAATATTTCCCGAATCTAGCAGTCCGCATTCGCTGACAAAGTGGAACAACGAATCGCTTTCGAGAACCTCGAGCGAAAAGTTGAACTCAAGAGCAACAATATCGTTGGTTGAATTGGTCCCGTTCGATGACATAGCGTAAGAAGGAATGAAGAACAAGTGTTCCAGGGAAACAAACGTTCTGGGCGGAAAGCAAGTCGCTTCGAGGATGTCACTTTCAAGAACTAGGTCGAGAGATTCAGCACCTGTCGTGTCCGAAAGTTGGCGTTGCCCCAACTGTTGAGCACTGTAACCATATTGCTGGGCAATTGCAGGCGCCAGTCGAAGAACGACACCTTCCACACGTAGAAGTATGCTTGCGGCATTTTGTTCACGGGCAGAGTCGGCAATTATGCTTGTCAAAGCAAGTGGGGGTGTTGTTGATAACTCTGCAGTTGATCGCAGTCCAGGCAGTGTCGTTGGTTCAGTCGAGTCACGATCTGTATCGTCGTCGTCGTCGCTGTCGCTGTCACTGTCGTCGTCGTCGTCGTCGTCGTTGTCGTCGTCATTATCGTCATCGTCGTCGCTATTACTGTCGTCGTCGTCGTCATTGTCGTTGCCGTCGCCACCACTTACATCATCGTTATCGTCGTTGTCCTCGTTGCACCACACAGCATTCCCGTTAGAATTGCAACTACCCAGACACTGTGGTGAACCTAAATTACACCACCATACAGCGCCAGCGGAACTATCATTGCACGCATTCCACGAGCAATAAAAGCCACGTGCTGCATTCACTTCAACGCATGCGAAGAGTGCCGCCACCACGACCACGACATGCCAAGCCATGCCTGGTCGAGGCCCACGAAGTCGAAACTTCGACACTACGAGTTCGAAAGCACAAGTCTCATGTTGGAGATTGAACACGTCAAAAATAAAGGTGAAGGAAAATGCGGTATTGGATGCCTTGTAGCCTTTTTAGTCATGTCTTCTAACAAGAAGCCTCCACACACAGCAAACAAGCTTCTTCGTCAGCAACGGTTACGCTTCAAACTCCGTCAAGTGTCGCACCTGCACGCAGGTGTCGCACACCACCAGCCACCTCCAAGTAGAGGCCTCTCCCTTCCCAGCATCCCTCGCACAACGTCGCACCTCGGGGTGTCCATCGCAAGGTTGTGTCAAGTTCCGAACCACGCTTGTGCAAGTCCGAAAAGATGCACCCAACCAACGAACGTTCCAACGCACCCCCGACCCGACACCCACCCCGGCACCCGGTCCGACGAACAAACGAACGAACGAACGAACGACAGCGAGCGAACGAACAGCGTAACAAGACACAACGAAAGTCGCCCGCCGCCAGTGAGCTGAGTGAGTGAGTGGGTGAGTGAGTGGGTGGGTGGGTCGGCGATTCAGTGAGCGTGAGCGTGAGCGAGTGAGTGAGTGAGTGAGTGAGGAGTGAGTGAAGTGACTGGACCGGACCGGACGTGCAGTCACTCACTCACTCCAGCAGTCAACCACGTGAAAGCTTCACCCACAGTCACTCACTTACTCGCTCACTCACTCACTCGCAGCTAGACTATGCCCGCCCTACACTGACTGACTTGCACTGATGACTGATGACGACGGTGACGGAACTGCTGCTGCCAGTGACCAGTGAGTGACCAGTGATCCATCGTGTGACCGTGGTGGTGGAGGCAATTTCCAATTTCCCAATTTCCAAAACTACTCTTCACAGTTTTAGGTTCATAGATACACTCACATCACCACTATCTAAAACTCACTGTGGGTACTGTATACTTGAATCTAGTGCTTTGCTGCCTTGCCTCATTGTCTCACTCATTCATTCATCTCATTCCAAATGAATCTTGGAAGACAGTTTATACAGGCTCCAACATTGCGACGTTGCGATGCGCAAAGCTGCGACGTTGCGACGTTGCGACGTGGCACTGCTCGTTTGGTGCGTCGTGGGTCGTGGACTGACATCGAGCGACGTATTATTGCAAACGACGTGACCATGTCGACGCGTAGACTGTCACCAGACTGCCACAACTGTCACAGTTATCACAGTGGAGACTGTGGAGACTGAGTGAGAGTTGTTGTCGTTATGGACGGCGACAAGCAGACTGTGACACGCTCGCGGTTGATGTTCATGTGGTGAATGTTGTGTCGAGAGTTCAACAAACTCGAGAAAACGTGGCACGCGGGCAGAGTGGACTAGACGTACGACATTTCGAAAACAGGGTAGTCACAACCGCCAATCAGATGGGGCACCACAAGCATTGGCATATGCCAATACCAATTGCCGTCTACTGAATTTCTATCTTCTGCGCAGTCGGACAAATATATATTCTTGGTGACTTTGCCTCAACTATGAAACGCACAAGTGAGTCCACCGCCGCATCAAAGTTGACATAGCCACAACGAATACCATATCGAAAATCGAGGACTATGTTGGTCTCTGGGGTTTTAACAATTGCATATCACGTGATTGTCGGCTCTTTCGGTCATGTTTGGCCTCTTCATTACTTCCGACGCCTGCCCCTTCCGTTGTTTCTCCTGAGCGTAACTGTCAATCTAGCGCTGTTGGTTGGTGAACACGTGCAACCTTTGGTGGACATTCCTGGCGGGTTGTGGGTGCAACAACATTCACTCTGGATTCATTTAGCATCTCTGTTCACAACTTTTTCTTTCGCATATCTAGTGTATTTGAAAGTGGATGTTGTGCGGGCGTTTGCTGGACTACTTGTGGTATGTTTGAGTGATTTCGTAGCCTTCGCTGTGATCCCAAACGCACCAGCGGCCTACGACTGTTTCGAGATGACACAGCGCTTTCACCAACCAAAGGGCTGGACTGTTTATCTTTGGTAAGTGATCAACTTCCCTTTCTGTGTAACACAGCAATCGTTTGAACTGATGACGCATGTGCTATGCTGTGTTCATTCAACGCCTCAAATCTTCTGCTTGGTCGCAGTCACTTCTTGACTCACGTCATAGCGTTTGCCGCGCTGGATTGGATGGACCGTTTGTTGTCGATAATGACCAAAGACGAGCATGCGCGAGAGTAAAATGTTCACACTTCAAGTTTCCGAAGTATCAACTCGCTATCATTTGAATAGACGTAATACCACTACAACATCGTTAGTTCGTAATTCTACGGTGGCGCATGGCCATGCCATCCATGTTCCTGTGCAAAGTTTGTCCTTTGATTGACTCCGCCAGCTCAGGGTGCAGTAACGAGCAACAGGTCCTCCAGCACAAGTCGAAACTAACAAATAGAATTGGTAAGTGTGATGAAAAGTGCCCAAAGTGCTCTACGGTGTGGCAGAGACGAAAGTGCCCGAAGTAGGGGTCAAAGACTCACGGCGCATGATGCAGGGTGTGGTAAAGGTGTTCACAGGTCATTGGATTTGGGATAAAGCGATGTTGACAGTACTGAGTACACATGTTTGGACGTAGTACAGTGGCGATTTTTGTTTCGAATTTTCGAAGAGCGAGACTTGCTGACGTATGCCCAGGGTACACCTCTCTCTTCGCAGCACGAGAAAAAAATGAACGAACGAACGCACGAACGAACGAACACAAGCAAGAAAGAAAGAAACACACAAAGCAAAAACCCAAAACCCAAAAACCAAAAACCCAAAAACCCAAAAACCCAAAACCGAAAAACCAAACACTTCTCACTCTGGGGGAAGACCGTGTGGACCGGACCGTGCACACAATGCTGGTTGCGGGTGAGTCGAGTCGTTCATCACTGCACCGCTGCATTGTGTATTTCCCAGAGTGAGTTGAGAAGAACAAAGAACACGGGCAAAAACGCTGACGACTCGCAGGCGACTGGGAGGCAGGAGCTGACTTTTTTTGTGTTTCCGCTTTCCGCCGCCCTCGACTGACGTAAACGTGAGCGAATTGCCACGACTTGTGGGAGCGAACGGAGGCATCTCGTCCACTCACTAACCCACTAACCCACTTCCTCCCTCGCCGCCGCACTCACGTCACCCACGTCCCACGTCCCACGTCCCACGTCCCACATCCCACCCACGTCCCACGTCCCACGTCCCACGCCCGTTCCTTCCTGCATACCTTCTGCTTGCTAGTGCAGAGTTCACGGTTCACGGTTCATGCACTCACAGCCACTGAACCAACCAACGAATGCTTTACGCTTTCACGCTTCGACCAGGCAACCCCACCACCCACCACCCACCCCCGCGCACGGACAGAGAGAACGACGAACAAACACCCACAAGACGCACCCAACACGGCACGGCACACGGAACAGTCACACACGCGACCGAACGCACGCATAGTGCACGGCATGCACAAGCGGCACACACATACACACGCTGCCGCCTGCCGCCGCACGCGACACATGACACGCAACACATGACACGCGACAGTCACGATCCACAAGTCACTTAAAGCCACACGCCAACACACTTCTGATCTAGTCGGTTCAAGCGAACGAAGATGATGGCACGCGCGCGTGACTTGCGCGCCCTGTGCCGTGTTTGACTGGCTTGAGGCTGAACTAACTTACTTCTCAGGAGAACTTGGCCTGACGACTTGACTGGGCGCGAAAGCGGTACGCGGGCTCAAATGACCACCGCAGTCGAACCGGACCCGCCCTCATCCCGTTAGTAACACGAGAGAATTGACCTGAGCTTCAAAACTTTTCAAAAGATGTGAACTGTAAAGGTTCATTGAACCCCAATCCTTTGTTCTCTCGCAGGCGTACGCGGGGTTTGCACCGCAGCATGGACGACGACTTTGTGCTTCAAGACTGGGTGCGCACACGCCAACCTACTCACGCCCGCCATGCTTTACCGCGGACTGAGCGAAACCACTCCCACAACTCAAACACGACAGGCTCATTTGGCAGCATGGGTGATGAAGTCAACTCTTTTGCTTCCACAAGATTTTGGGAACTCCCCAGTCAGTGGTATCCGTCGAACTTTGACGAGCACACGCAACCTTTCAGGACTTCAGTAAGCCCAGGTCTTTCTCAGTACGAGGCAAACCCGACGTATCCCAGACAGCTCCCCCTGAGAAGTACGACACAACAACAAAGCCAACAAATTCCTGAACCACGCCAGAAACGGCAGCAACTGCAACAGCCAGAAGACCACCGCTCACCGCACCAGCACGTACAACTGCATCCGAAGCCATTGCGAGCAGCCCCGCAATTCGGCACGATGGGCAGCACTCGATCAGCCATGAATTTGTTGCCTGCTAATCCATCGGCAGAGGCTGCTCATCCGCAACAAAGCAGCCCTCCCAGGGAACACCGCCTTTCCGACTCCGACTCCGACTCCGACTCCGACGTAGACGGCGCCATTGACGCACTGACCGTTGGGTTGAAAGCTATGATGTTTGGTGCACACGACTGCAAGAAACGAAAAGCAAGCAAGAGCGCCAATGCCTCAAAAGAATCTCGGAATTTCGAAACCGTCGTCGCGGCACTTGAATGCTTCATGAATTTAGATATTCCAGGTTTCATCAAGTACCTTCACCCAAACGTCCATGGGGTAAGATGGGACGGCTTCTTGAAAAGAAGTTCCTTCCATGGCATCGCTGACTATCTTAGAGTTGAGGCAGAATTTGCGCATTCAATTCCTTCCTACTGTGATGTCAAAGCTGAGGGCATGATCGCACGCGGGGACAAGGTCATGTTTCAAATCCGAATAAAGTTGTCTGCCATTGAAGCTTCTCCTGAGTTCGATCTTGTTGTTGACGAAGAGTGGACGCTCGAGGACGGCAAGGTCGTGGAATGCAACAACGTCCCCCGCAATTCAGCAGCTGTGAAGTTTGTGCAGCGTACATACAGTGCCTCATTACGCATGCACCAGAAAGAAGGCCGAGATTGGTTCCAGCGACTGGACACCAAGTCCGATGGCGTGTTGGATTCCGACGAGCTACGACCTTTTCTACAGAATATTGCAGACAAACGACTGACAGCACAAGCTCTTCTCCGACAGTTTGGAGATGGGAAATCATATCTTGAGTTTCCTGACTTTCTGCGACTCTTTGTCTTCGTCAAGCAGCAGCAAATAATTTCATCAACAACCGGGCGGAACCCCACATCTGCAAGCAAACGGACAAAGGGTTCACTGTCGGTTAGGGGCGGGGCACAGCCAATGCAACTGCCAGTCGCCCCACGTCCATCAGCTCACTATCACCGACTCGATCCGGCTCTTCCGAGTCAAACCGTACAGTGGGGTGGGGCCCATTCGTCGTCCGTGGCCTTCTCTGATTCCGACCAGTTGGCAGATATACATCGCCGTAACGCTTTGCCTCATTGGATGCACACAACACCCCGAGCAGTTGGTTCCCCGCGCTTTGTTAACTCCGCAGCCATGGACGAATACGACGTTTCGTCACTTGCTGGCGCGCTGGATGCTGACGAAATGTGGAGTCGACCACAAGCCGGTGTCCAATTTGATGACCCTGATCCATGGCCGCGGACGATGAGCGACCAGCACAACATTCCTCCCGCGAATGCTTCGTCACTACCTCGAGCGTCAACGTCATCGGCACCAGCAGTATCACAGTCGAAGCAACGTGCCGCCAAATCTTCGCGAGGTAAGAAGAAGAATACAGACAATAAAAACAAAGGCAAGCCGCCGAAGGCGCCGAGAATACCTGTTGCTTGGGAACGAAAGTTCCAATTGTTGCTCAAATTTAAGGCAGAATTTGGGCATGTCAGAGTTCCTCAAAGCTTGAACTCTGAGCAGTACCCTGGGCTTGGAGTGTGGGTCAACAACAAGCGAGCAGCTTATCGCAACGAGCAATTGCGAGCTGCAGGGCAGAAACCAAAAAGCACCGCCCGAATAAATGCTGAGCAAATCAAACGACTGGAATCCATTGGTTTTCAGTGGTCGAGGTCGATTTCTGAAGCAGCGTGGGAAACAAAATTCCAAAGCTTGAAAAAGTGCGTTAATGTTGGGCGCTTGTTTCATCATCTTCTGGCTTTGTGTCATGTGGAAAATGACGGCGATATGCTCCCTTGTGCCAGGTACGTGCAAGAAAAAGGACATGCAAGAGTCCCCGCATCGCTCAACACCGATGAATACCCACGTCTCGGCAAGTGGGTCGTGAACCAACGCCAAGCATACCGCTTCGAGAAACTTCGAGAGTCTGGTACGCAACGTTCTGTGAATCAGTTGTTGGTACCTTAGTTGTTGAAATCCACCTGGTGTGTATGTGACCAGGCGCAGCACCACGTCGGCGCGCAAATCGCATAAATCCTCAGCAAATTCGACGACTGGAAGAGATTGGTTTTGAGTGGTCCATCGGACAAGGTAATAACCACGGCGGCATTCGTCGCATAAAACCTAGAGCGAAACGTAAGACCGCAGAAAAGAATGTAACCCCGAAGCCAATCGCTTGACTCTCCATTGATTCCGATGGTGTTGCTGTGTTAAAAGTTACAAAAATACAATCACACAACTACTGCTATCTTGTGTTGTGGCAATTGAGCAGTTCCTATGATTTCGGTGGTTCGTGCGATTTCGGTTGAACCATGGTTGTGGGTCCGCGCTACATTCAAGTTTGTGGAATTTCTCGCAGCCACAATGTCTTGCAATTGCGACACTTGCAATAAACTTGCAGCTCGCCTTTACGATGGCATGCAAGGCATTCACCCTTGATCGCCGTTTCTCGAGTCAGCAAATCAATTGGCTTTTGGTGGCCGGCTCCATCGTGGTCCGCGATGACAACCGGGGATCGGCACTTCGGAGGGCACCTCAGTTGCACTGCGCAAGCCGAATCGCATCGAAAGCAACGCACTTCATTACTTCTGCGTTCATTTTCTTTCGACAACCTAAGCTGCAAGTCCTTGACGTTCGCGCGCAAACCGGTAGTCAGGAGTCGTTCCTTTTCCAATGCCGCCTGAAGTTGCTCGTAATCACTTTGCAGTTTTTCAACCTGTTGATGCTGGGACCGTTCGACAGCTGTTGCCTCCGCCTCAGCAGACTGCATTGCGTCACGTAAAATCTTGACGCCAGCCTTCGCACGCGTCTCGGCCTTGCGAGCATCAGCCAAAGCTGCCCGTGCGGTGCGAAGCTCATTTGTTTGCGCGCCAACTTGAAGCCGAAGATCATCGATTATACTTTGCATCTCGTGTTTTTCCTTCGAAGATTCTGCGAGCAAATGTTCGCGCAGAGTGGTAACTTCAGACAGTTTTTCGTTCTTGTATTCGGTCATTACACGTTCGAGCCGCTTCTCCAGCATGACCTGACGTTTGTTGGCGAATTTCAAGTCAGCTGCATGCTTCAACTTGGATGCCTTCTCCGCCACTTCAAGCGCGTCAACACGCTTGCGGAGTTCGGCGTTTTCTTTCTGCGACAAGCTATGGCGCTGATTCAAATAACTGCTTTGCAAGTGTTGAACGGTCTCCTTCAGGCGTTCCTCGCGCAGCTGTGATTGCTTTTGCTCGAATCGATAAGTATAATCTTTTTTGAAAAACTGAACCTCTCGCAGAAACCATTCTAACGACTTGTGGTGCAGGAGAAACTTTTTCGAATTGTACCCGCAACCGAGCACGTCCACAGCATGTTGCAAAGTGTGGAACCTCTGACGTCGAGACAATCCACTGAGCTGTGAGCGACAGTGCTCAATGAACGATTCGACCTCAACTTTATTCGAAGGCAAAATTGCTGCATCAGTCTGTCGTTGTTGTGTCAAGATGTCCCCGCAGCTTTCACATAGCAATAGTTCAAACCTTTCCGGCACGTTCAAACGTTGCATGGTGGAGACATCAAGCACTCGAGAGGCGTCCGCTAAAACACTCTTTTTGTGGGACGACATTTGTGTCCCACAACCAAAACATCCGCAGTTGCCACAAACCACCACTGACTCTTGAAGTTGATAAAACTGCGCTTTGCATGGCTGCTGGCAGAGTGAGCAAACAGGGCGTGATGTGCAGTCTCCCTCAGGCACGGAGGCAACTTGATTGTCAGTGCCACGTGGAAACAGATTGCGCAAGCGGTTCTGCACAGAGTCGAGACATGCCTGCAAACGGCTTTTGGGTGCGGATGTCGTGACGTGCCCAGCGAGCCGTCGTAGCAGTCCCCATAAACCCAAGCTTTCGCTCACTGCGTTGACGGTGGCGATCCACTTGAAGGCTTCTTTGCGTAGTTGCGCATTGACAGCTTGAATGCGATCTGCGACTTTAGATTTCACGTGTGAGCTTACCATCCCCGGTCCACGACAAACTTCAACTTCGAGAGGGTCCAGTATATCAATGCAGGATTTACCGTCTGTGAAACTGAACCGACTACTTCCACTCACCCCAAATTCGCAACTGTCGTCGTGGAAAGTGATTAAGTCAACGTCCATCACACAGATGTCTTGGTCTGACCAGATCAAATCAAAATCCAGATGAATATGTTCACTGGATCGCATCCTCACTCGAAGTTCATCCGCATACAATCGCAGTCGCAGAGTGCTGGCTTCCGATCCCGGGTCCTTCAGCGGTGCATCTGAGTGACATTTCCATTCAGATCGCAATTGAAGACTCGACCCCTCGCACTCCAGCAACGTGTAATTTGGTCCTAATGGGAACGACTTGAGCAGAGAGTTGACAAATTCACTGCCAAGTTCGATGGAGGGAATGGTGGACGCTTTCGGTGTCGGGACCTTCTGTGAGTCATGGCTGCGCTTGTGTGACCAAGCCAACATTGGATCCAACCGCGACAACTCAATGTAGTTGCGCGTCTTCCCCGCGCTTGTCGCCATGGTAGGCTGATACTGGGAATTTGTCAGTGATACATCCACAGAAACGGTGCCCCACGTTGGCGACGTCACAGCAGACGCACCGATTGCTTCGTTAATGTCCGACAAAATACTTCGAAGGAACCCAACACAGCTAACGGCGCTGTTGCATTCATCTGTGCCCTCACTAGATCTTTCTAAATACTCAAATAACGTCGCTAGGTAGGGTTCGAAGTCTTGCAACTTTATTGGACTGAACATTGCCAAGAACGAAGCAACTGTTCCAGCGGCGTCCTCGACCTGTGACTGCTTGATCTGACGGGCTTTCGCGAAGTTACCCAGGCTCCAGTTCAGTAAGTTGGGAACTTTATCAATCAGCCCCTTCAAATTCTCAATTTGTTGGGAGGCATACCGGTGTGGCCCGACCGAGCAGAAATGTGCAAAGTGCTCACAATTAAAAGCGAACAAGGAATATCGCCGTGCGTTGGGTTCGTTTTCCAACACATACTTGGCCACAGCGACGACTTCGTTTGGATCCTGCCGCTCGACAGCAAAACAACCAACAGGCCGTGTGTTGCCGACAAATGTCTTCCGGGATCGGCCATTCAAGTCCTGGTGCAGGTACGTCATGACACCAACGTCTGCCCAGCCGCTGGTGCCGCGGAAGGCATCAATGGTAGTTTTTTGAATGCTTGGAAACAAGGTGTTGGCCAGAGTGCTTGGTCCTGAATTGGGACATAAGTGAATGACAAAACAACCGTCTGCTTCCCTAACAAAAATACCGTGGTGCGCAAAAAGCCCGGAGGAACGAACAACAAAGATGTGGTCTCCGTGTTGAAGTGAATCCGGCCTGCTGGGGTCCACGGCGTCGTTGTAGTTTGTGAACCGAGCAGCCTGAGTGAAATATTTTGGACGGTACTGGAGTGCCTTAGAAGCCCATCGTTTGAGCAGCTCTTCAGGCTCCAGCCCGTTCATCTCGTTTCAAGCGACGAGTAACCGGGAAAATCCAGCTCCAAAATCCCTTTGCAAAGCAGACGCTAGTGTCATTTGCGATAAAATGTGCACGCTTCTTGACAAGCGTCGTTGTCCCTGTTTGAGTCGACCCAACCGCCAAACAACAAATGTGCAAGTTTTCAAGTTTGTTTTGTTTGCACACCTCTCCAGTACGCCACACGTCAACAACAAGCACTTCAACCTCTCCATGCAGTCGTCAGCTCGTCACGATTCGCAGTTCGAACCACGGCAACAACCACCTAATCAAGCCACCTAATAAACAACAGAGTAGGTTCTCCATGTTCTTATCTGCCACAACACAGATCGTATCGTGCTGCACAGACAGGCTACAGGCAACAGGCAACCAGGCAACCGCCAGCGCGACGCAACGACGAACGACCTCCGCACTCTGCGCTCTGCACTCTACACTCTACACGCTCGCGTGCGTGAATGGGCGATCGGCAAACAGCTGACGCGGCGTTCCGGCGTGCCGTGCCGCCGACTATCGAATTCGCCAGCGTTCCGACACTCACGCCCACACAGCCACGCCCACACACCACACTCCCTCAATCACAGCCACGCACTCACAGTCACACACACTCTCATTGTCACAGTCACTCACTCCACTCACGAACAGTCGGTTGGTCGGTCGGTCGGTCAGTGACGGACCGACCACTCAAGTCTCGATCTCGAGTCCTCCTTCCGTCCTTCCTCTCAGTCGCCGGTCAATCATTGGTCATTGGTCGGTGGTAAATGTCGTTGGTCGTCGGTCGTCGGTCGTTGGTCGTCGGTCGTCGGTCGTTGGTCGTTGGTCGTCGGTCGTCGGTCGTCGGTCGTTGTTATGTTGTCTTTGCCGTCCGCCGCCGGCCGTCGTCGAAGCATCGGAGTCATTTTGAGTCGTCAGTTCTTAAATCAAGCGGTCAGGTTCGTCAGCTGCTGTATGGTATTGTTGTTGACTCAAGGCGTTTACTCAGCTGTGATCCACCACGCTAAGACTCGTGGGGAGACGCAACGTTGTTCTTATCTTAGTTCACTGTCACGAGCCGAGATTCCCGCCGCGTACATGGGAGATTCAGCTTCTGTGAGAGCATGGCCAACGCACACTGGAAATGGCAGTTGACAGGAAATTACTCGCTCCTTTCGTGGCAACATACGAAGGATTGGATGTGATTTTCTTCGTGCAAAACAAAATTGCGTTTGGCGGACGCCGAGTGCGTGGTTTGTTCGTGAAGAAGTAGCTAAATATGTTCGGTTAGGCGGCACAAGCAAGTTTGGCTAATGGCAACCGCCGCTTCAGAAGGCCGCAAGTATGTTGGCCTTGCTGGTCAACACTCATTTGAAACTCGAGTGAAAATGTTGGATAAAATGCCAATATTGACTCAAGACGACGATGTTTTGACGGCAATGCAAGCCTGGGAAAAGTGGATTGAGGCCAGGGAAATTACGAATGCACAACCGTCAACGCAGCTTAGTCACATCCAAAACTCATTGACGCAGTGGAAGTTGTCACCAGAACCCAACAACGTGAAGCAACAACAAAGATCGTCGTCGGGCATATCGTTAACCGTGGCAACTTTAGAATTACTTTCCACCAAATTTGGCCGAGCACTTTACTCAACATCAGGCGTCATTGACCTGCGGTCGCGCCGCGAGTTTGATGAGAAACATTTTCCGCACACAACGTCAATGTCATGGCAAGCAAGTGACTTAGACGCTTCAAGTTTCAAAGAACGTGCACATGAACTCCCTTTTCGGGGATCAACGCTTGCACTTTTGTCCAACAAGGCCGACGACCTGCATGCTGCTGCAGCCACCCTCCTGCGCAGAGGTTACGCCGTATCTTTGCGCTTGATTATCAATGAAAGCGTGCTCGAAGGAATCTTCGGTCCCCATGAAGGACAACCTCGCTGGCAACCAACATCAAGGCCCTTGTGGCAAGCTTCCGACTGTCTGCGTAATCTGGTGCCAAAAGTCGAAGAAAGCATTAGTCCTGCGTTTAAGGCCGGTGGTCAGTCTTTAGCTGTCGATGTCGGGTACGTGTGGATGACGATCTTTGTCTCGCAACGCTGCTTTCTCATGTCATTCGTTCATGCATTACTCACAGGTGTGGAGGTGGTCGTGAGTCCATGTTGCTACTTCAACGTGGCTGGAAAGTATTTGCCGTGGACATTCATGACAACAAAAGGTTCAACGCCATTCTAGGCAGTTTGGGCGAGGCACCAGTACGTATCATATATTGGTCAAGTGCGGGCGCTTTACAACACTCACATAACTTTCGGGCTTTGTAGGCGCATTGGAGTGGCACTTTTCCTGAACGGTGTGAATATCGTCAGCTAGACCTTGAGTCCGCTGAAGGATTGAACACCCTCCTGTCAGGTCCAACTTTTGGCGGGTCAGCATCCGCTGGCATGCCAATGGCCCAGCTCGTGTGGGTTGGAAGATATCTTCACCGGTACCGTTGCATGTGCCTGTGCTTGTGATGTGCTCGGACCCGATGAGCAGAATGCTTTTTGTGCAATAGACCACTTCTTACTGTGATTCGCGACCAAATTGTGGCTCCTGGAGGAGCGGTCATCTACCACACATTTTGTAAAGGTTGCGAGAAATTTGGCCGCCCTAAAAAGGTACATTGCCGCTTTAAGATCGTCTTGACTTTGTCCTATGCAGCCACATTCTTATCGGGAACCAATTTCATTGTTGTGTCAGGATCGGTTTCTCCTTCGACCAGGTGAGCTCGCGGCTATATTTGAAGGGTGGCAGATCATTGTCGACGAAATTCGTCCGATATCCGATGGCAGACCATGCTCGTTCTTCTGCGCCGTAAAACCGTGCGGGGATGACAAGCGATAAGTTGCCATCCTTTTGATGAAGCTTCTTTGACCTCTGCGTCCATTCTTAATTTTTATGAAACACCGTGAAAACCAAGCTCTTTGCCATGATGCACTAGCTGACACAACGGCACCAATCGGACGATTACGACAGAAACTTCTGAAGATCGCCTTTGAAGTCAGCTTCCAGTTCTGGTTCCTGGACCAACTTTATGGGGCCATGCCATTGCGGCAAATTTGCGAACGCGATTTTGTCAATATGGAGGAAGTACTACACCATCATACATCACGTCAATCGCGCACACACCAATGAACAGAAATAACCAACCAACGAAGCCAAACCTTAAATTCTGTTGGGGACGCGTTCTTTATGGTGACACGGACGTCGTGACCCTTCATACGCAACTGGGCGTCGAAAAGAATTGGGCTCAAAGTGTGCTTCTTTGCTAATTTCCAAAAACTCTCGGATCGCATCATGTTTCCAAACGACAACTCGTGATTGACAAAGATCTCGATCCTGCCTGACATTGTTGAGTGAACAACTTCAACAACGGTTGTGCGCGCGTCCAGCGGCAGGTTCACTCCCTGGTCCACCGCATCGCGGGGAAAGACGAAGGTCCAATGGTGCTTCACCTTTGACGTCTTTATGGTTTTTCCTATAGATTCTGATCCGAATGCCACGGCATACGCGGGGTGAATTTTGCGGGACATTTTTGAGCTTACTGCAGTTCCATCGATTGTGCTAAAATCGTCGTCGTCACCCCCGTCGGATATCTGTGTCACTGCTCTGCCACGAAGCAGACTCATCTAATCACCTAAAATAAAGATAAAAACGCTGAACAAATTTGGGTTACTTTCCTCGCTGAAGCATGTTCAGATCGTTCCACGTTCGCCTAGCTCGTCCAGCTCGTCCAGCGTAGAAATGGCATCTTCGGAACGAGAGTCGTGAGTTCCCTTCAAAGCTTCGCCTGCGGGCATGCAACGTGCCCAATGCGGCCGGGTGACACGAACCTGACTAGGTGCACGCTTCGCCTCCTGCCCTTGCGTTCACTAAACCCGCGCAACACCATCAATACAACCGCAGGCGCGTCATCTACGGTGACAACCGATGATGACCGACGAACAAACAAGCGCGCAAACAAGCGATGGCGACGACACAACAAACAACAACAACGACACAACGACTGACGTCTGCGCTGAGACAGAGAC
>ENA-OWNT01000904-OWNT01000904.1-seawater-metagenome-genome-assembly--contig:-NODE-904-length-48364-cov-5.716280_pt1 | contig 48364 bp, 36 predicted proteins | sample MGYA00238136_ERZ651165 | MGnify/ENA primary metagenome ERZ651165 (study PRJEB26861, sample SAMN08777766) | seawater metagenome | isolation source: coastal seawater | place: USA: Florida | collected... | reverse complement strand
GCTCCGCGGGGGGAGCGGGCGGGTCTTCGGGTGCAGGGGGAGGCTCGGGAGGCGCCTCAGGGGCGTCGGGAGCCGGCGGCGGGACCGGCGCAACGGGCACAGCAGCCGCGCCCTCGCTGTCGTCGGAGCCATCGGATGCGGGTGGGTCGCCGTCAGCGGGGACCGGGGTTGCCGCGGGGGCGGCCTCATCTGCGGGAGCGGCCTCGTCAGCGGGCGGCGCTTCTACCGCCGGCGGTGCATCCTCGGCGGGTGCCGCTTCGGCAGGGGCGTCGGGGGCGGGTGCGCCGTCGGCGGGCGGTGCGTCCTGCGCAGCAGCGAGCGCCGAGTGGGCCACCGCTCCGAGCAGCGCCAGGAGCAGGACGGGACGGGACTTGGCGGGCATCGGGCGTCCATCAGCAGAAAGGGGCGGTCCGCCGCAGAACGACTCGGATGGTGATGGGGCACCGTGTCCGAGCGACCTGCGGCAAGCTGGGCGAGGGTAGCAGACCCGGTCGGCTCGGTGGGTCGCCCGTCAGCGCCGCCGCACCCGCGCATCACCGTCCCGCACGGTGAGTCGGATGTTGTCGAGCCACTCCAGCAAGGGAATCGCGTGCTTGCGGCTCAACCCGTACATCGCTTTGAAGTCGGTGGGCAGCATGCGTCCTTCGGCATCGAGGAAGCTGGCCACTCGGGCCCGCACCTCGTCGAGGACCACGGGCGTGGACACGAGGTCGCCGTAGCGCACCAGCTCGCCCCGGCTGAGCAACAAGCTCACCAGATCGGTGTTCTTCTTGATCACGTCCACGAAGCGGGGAGCGGCGGGACCGACGGCGCTGATGTCCGTCAAGATGGCCTCCACGTCGCGTTTCTGGGCGGGTGTCAGGCGCACCTCGAAGGCGGAGAGGCGCAGCCTGGGGCCGGACAACACCACCTCGCCGGCCTCCGACAGGCGCTGGATGAGGGCGTCGAACATCGGGGCGGGCAGATGCGGCAGCGCGACACCGTGCAGGTCTCGACGGGGCGCGCCGTCGGCCAGGGGGTTGCGGTCGTGCCAGTCGGAGAGGGCTTCGGACAAGCGGGCCGTGAGGCGGTCGACCCGACTCGGATGCACACAGCGGTCGCCCAGCCGGATGCCTTGGCTGGTGCCCCGGGTGCGGGCCTCGTCGGCGGTGAGTCCGAGGTCGCCGGCCCGGTCGAGAAGGACGTCGCGGTCGCCATCTTGGAGCTGCCGCAGGGCCTCGGCGTGGGCCTGTCGGGTGCGCCCTCGCAGGCGAGGTGCCCAAGGGTCGAGCACCACCCCTCCGCCCAGCGTGGTCACAGGCGACTCGCGGCGCAGGATGATGCGGTCGCCGGGCAGGAGCACCATGGGGTGGTCGGTGCGAAGCTGGGCGAGACCCGAGGTGCCGGGCGCCCAGCCATCGGGTGCCGCACTGAGCGGCGTGCCGTCGAGATGGACGGGCACGAACACCGCGAGGGTCTCCGCTGTGCCCGCCAGCACCCGCACCCGTGTGCCCGACTCCAACGCGCAGGCATCGTCGAGGGTGCGGACCTCCACGTCGATCATGCTCGTGGTCTGGAGCTGGCCGGGGCGGCACACCACATGGCCTCGGCTCAGGTCGTCGCGCTCGATGCCGGCCAGGTTGAGGGCGGTGCGCAGGCCTGCCCGGCTGGCCGAGCGGGCCAGTCCGTGCACCTGAAGTCCCCGCACCCGGCACCGCTGTCCTGCGGGCAGCACCTCCACCTCGTCGCCGTCCGCCACGGACCCGGTGCGCATCGTGCCGGTCACCACCGTGCCGAAGCCCCGCTGCACGAAGGCGCGGTCCACAGGCAGGCGCAAGGGCCCGTCGGTGGCCCGGCTCTCGGCGGGAGGAAGGGCGTCGATGGCCGCAATGAGCGCGCCGATGCCCGCCGGAGTGGGACCGGCAGCTGTGTGCAACACCGGTGCCCCTTGTAGGAAGGTGCCCTCCACAGTCTCCTCGACGTCCATCTCGGCGAGCTCCACCAGCTCCTCGTCCACCAGATCGGTCATGGTGAGTGCCACCAGGCCTCGCTTCACGCCAAGCAGCTGCAGGATGGCGAGGTGCTCGCGTGTCTGGGGCATCACCCCCTCGACCGCCGACACGCACAGCATCACGGCGTCGAGGCCGGTCGCGCCTGCGATCATGGTCCGCACCAGGCGCTCGTGGCCCGGCACGTCCACGAGGCTGGCCACCCGTCCAGACGGCAGGGTGAGGTTGGTGAAGCCCAGCGCGATGGTGATGCCGCGAGCCTGTTCTTCGGGCAGCCGATCGAGGTCGTGGCCAGTCAGGGCCCGCACGAGGCTCGTCTTGCCATGGTCGATGTGCCCGGCAGTACCCACCACGAGGACGTCTTCGAGCGCTTGGGGGCCGGCTGTGCTCATCGTGTGTCCACCAGGTCTGACAGTTGGGCTGCCTGTACCCTGCGCCTGGTGCATCCGACGAAGACCGGGCGTCCCGCCTTCGCAGGCTCCGTGCTAATCCTTCCAGACCGGAGCCGGGTCGGTCCGGTCCCATCGCCGTGTGTGGGCGGCAGCGGGGAGCCCTGGAATGTCCATCGAGACCACCTGCCCGAGCTGTGGGCACCCCCAGTCCACGGCGTCCGCAGAGCCCCTGTCGTGCGCCGAGTGCGGCCAGTGGTTCGTGCCAGCCGATGCCGACAGCGGCGAGGAGGGCCGGCGAGGTCCCCACGAGCTGGAGATCCAGAACTCCCCCGGTGACGCCATTCGCGGCCCCTTCGACCGGGTCGACCTCCGCGAGCGCCTCTACCTCGGGCTGCTCACCGGCGACGAGCTGGCCCGACCCGTCGGCGGTCGCTTCAGCACCTTGAAGTCCCAGCCCGACTTCGCGGCCATCCTGGCGCTCAAGCAGCGTGGCCGGCCCCGCCCGGTGATGGTCCGACGGGCGCCCCCCAAGCCGGCTCCGTCTGCGGGTGCTGGCACTGCCTCCGCGCCCACGGCCGATGTCGCGGAAGCCCCTACGGCGGGTGCGCAGAAGGTCGAGGCCGCCCCCGAAGCCCTCCGGGCCGCCGCCGAAGCCGAGGTCAAGCGCACCGACCCCCGGCGCGCGACCATGCTGGCGGTGGGCACGCTCATCATCGGTGGGCTCGTGCTCGGCTTCGCCTACATGGCGGTGAGCCTGGCGCTTTGAGGCCTGCCCAGGCGCCAGGGATGGCCGGATAGAGCAAGCATCGCGGATGAATGGCCGACCACGCCGCCTCAAGCCCGCGGTCCGCCTACCGATGGGTCCCGGTGTCTGACCCCCAGAGGATGTGGGGGCCTGGGTGACCCATGCGCCGCGCTGCGGATACGACCACAAGCCCCCGGCGGTTCATCGCCCACCACCTCGCAATGGCCCTCATCGCCGTGGCCACATTGTCGAGCTTCTGGTCCACCTCCATGCTGCTCGAGCGGCAGGCCGGAGATGCCGAGATCGTCGACATGGCGGGGCGTCAGCGCATGCTCTCCCAGCGCCTCGTGCTCCTCGCCCACGACCTGCAGGTGGAGCGCCCCGAGAGTGCGGAGCGCCTGCTGGCCGCCCAGGGACGCTTCGCTGGCAGCCACGCCCGCCTCCTCGACTCGGCCCAGCTCAGCCTCGGCGACGACCCGTCGGTGGTCGCAGCGATGCGGCGGGTCGACATCGCCTTTGGCCCTGTCGATGCCGCACTGGAGCCAATTGTCGCAGCTGCCCAGGCGGATGGGGGTGTGGATGAGGCGGCACTTGTGGCCTTGCGGCACAGCACCGACGCCTTCCTCCCCGAGATGGACGCCGCTGTGGCCACCTACGCCGAGGTCTCCGCCGCTCGCCTGGCCACCGCTCGTCGCAGTCTGTTGGTGTCGGTGGCGGTGGTGTTGCTGCTTCTCGGGCTCGAGGCCTGGCTCGTATTCGAGCCGCTTCGCCGGCGCATGCAGGCTCAGATGACCGACCTCGTGGCCGCGAAGGAGCAGGCGGAGGCCGGCATGCGCGCCCGGGGGGAGTTCCTGGCCCGGATGTCCCACGAGATTCGGACGCCCCTGCATGGCGTGGTGGGCATGATCGAGGCGCTCAACCGGCAGCCAGATCACGAGGTCGGTCCCGAAGCACGGCAGCTGGTGCGCTTGCTCGGCAGCGCGTCAGGGGTGCTGAGCGACCTGCTGAACGATGTTCTCGACCTGTCTCGGCTTCGCTCCGGGCGGGTCGAGCTCGCCGAGGAGCCCCTGTCCATCCCCGACCTCCTCCACGATTGTGCCGACCGGGTGCGCAGCCGCGCCGCCTCGGAAGGGCTCACCGTGAAGTGCGAGCTCGCGCCCGAGGCGCCGGTGTGGGTGCAGGGCGACCGCACCCGCCTGCGCCAGGTGGTCGACAACCTCACGTCCAACGCCGTGAAGTGCACACCGTCGGGAAGCGTCACGCTGCGCAGCACGGTCGGCCCCCTCGGGGTGCGGCTCGAGGTGGTCGACACGGGCATCGGCATCCCCGCAGACCAGCTCCGGCGCATCTTCGACGCCTTCATCCAGTCCGACCAGCCCACCTCCGCGCCCATCCAAGGCACTGGGCTCGGCCTCAGCATCGTGTCGGCATTGGTCGAGGATATGTCCGGAAAGGTCGATGTGGAGAGTGTTCTCGGTGAGGGCTCCCGCTTCGTTGTCGACCTGCCGCTCCCCGCCGTCGCGCCCCCCGTCGCCCGGGAGGTCGCTGCGGAAGCCACTGACGCCTCCACACTGCTGACCGGCCGGCGGGTGCTCCTTGTCGACGACAACCCGCTGAACCGGGTGGTGGGGCGCCTTCAGCTCGAGTCGCTCGGCGCCAGTGTCGAGGAGGCCGACTCGGGCGAGGCCGCCCTGGCGTGCGTGGACCAGGGGGACAGCTTCGACCTCGTCCTCATGGACCTCCACATGCCCCGCATGTCCGGAGTGCAGGCAGCCGAGGAGCTGATGGCCAGCCTCGGATCCGGCGCACCGCCCATCTGGGGCCTCACGGCCAGCGCCTTGCCCGAGGACCAGGCCGCCTGCAGACAAGCCGGCATGGGCGAGGTGTTGGTGAAGCCACTGCGTCGCGAGACGCTGGTGGCACACATCTACGACCATCCACACATCTGTGCGCGCGGGGTGGCGGGCCTCGCTGGGAGCCAAGGGGCGTCGCGATAGGCTGTCCCATGTCCGACCTCCTCGACCGCTTCTTCGCCTGGCTGCCCGCCCTCGAGCCCCGCGCCCACAAACGCCAGCGCCTGATGGAGGCCCCCTTTCCGGAGCACTGGCGTCAGATCCTGGTGCGCGAGGTGCCGTTCTGGCGGGAGTGGTCGCCGGAGCTGCGGGCCGAAGCCGAGCCCATGGTGCAAGCCTTCGCTGGCGAGCACCCGATGAAGGGGGTGCAGGGACTCGAGCTCACCGAGACCATGCGGGTGGTCATCGCCGCCTGTGCCGTGCGCCCCGTGCTGCGGCTCGGCCTCGACTACTACGACCACATCAGTGCAGTGGTGGTCTACCCCTTCGACCGACTCGAGGTGCCCGAGCACGGCAGTGATGTGTTGGGTGTGGCCCATCCACACGGGGTGGTGGTGCTGAGCTGGCCTGCGGTGCAGCGCGGACTGCAGCGGCCCCACGATGGCCTGGACACGGCGCTTCACGAGTTCGTCCACATGCTCGACCTCGCCAACGGTGCGATGAACGGCGAGCCCCCACTTCGGGAGCTGTCCCACCTCGCCCCCTGGGCCCGCACCCTCGGACGTCGATTCGACGCCATGCAAGCAGGCGCACGCACCCCCCTCCGCGACTATGCAGCTGTGTCTCCGGCCGAGTTCCTGGCTGTGGCGAGCGAGCACTTCTTCGAGCGCCCGCGGGAGCTCAAGCGCAAGATGCCCGACCTGTTCGCCCAGCTGGAGCGCTTCTACGGCTGGGACCCCGCACGTCCGGATGGCGTTGGCCGCTGAAGTCGGGGGCTGCGTGGGCGAGGGCCGGGGACGGCCATTCGGGCCAGGTTAGGTTGGCTTGAGGGCTGCAGTCAGTCCCCGCTGCGCATGTTCTCCAGGTGGCTGTCCAACACAAGCGGCTCGCGGTGCCCGCCGAACCGAAGCGACAGGTCGCCGAAGTCGAGGTGCGCGTCGCAAGCGTGCACTGCACGGTGGTGGTTGGGACACAGCAGCAGCAGGTTGGCCAGGGAGTCGTCGCCGCCGCGGGAGAGCCACTGGATGTGGTGGGCCTCACACAGCTCCGCGCCGTAGGTGGCGGCGGGTTGCCAGGCGCACACCTGACAGGCGCCGTCGTAGAGCGACCGCAGCTCACGCACGAGGCGGCGGGAGCGCGTTGGGGCGGTGGCGTAGAGATACCTGCGGCGCTGCTCTGCCAGCCCGGGATCCTCGGCCTGCAGCAGGTGGGCGACCGCTTCGGTGTCGCCGGTGAGAATGCTCGCCTCCAGACGTTCTTCGGGCAGCAGGCGGGCACGCGGCTCCAGCTCCAGCTGGGCACAGGCCACCCGCAGGATGTGGTGGTCGCTGGCGGTGAGCCGGCGCACGGCGGCGCGGCCCTGGAAGGAGCGACCGAGCACCCTGGCGTTCATCGTCGGGGACAGGGTGCGGATGACCTGCTCGAAGCGGGGCTGGCCATCGCTGCGAAAGTAGCGGGAGCGGCGGAGGTCGCCCCATAGGCGGTAGGGGCCGTAGCGGTAGCCGGCGGGGTTGAGGGTGCGGGCCTGCACCACCAGCTCCGCCGCCATCACATAGGCGCCGTCCTTCCGCCGCGTGAATGCCCAGAGGCTGTCCCCCACGTCGATCTCGTGCAGCAGGGGATTCGACTGGTTGAGGTGGTAGCCCGCGCCGAGGTCGAGGTCCCGGCGGTGGTTGGCACCGACCCAGTGGTAGAGCAGGGGCATCGCTGGAGTATAGGCCTTCTCTGCCGAGTCCTCCCTGCCCCAAGGCTGACCATGCGCCCCCGCTTTGCCCCATTGTTCTTCGCCGTCTGCCTCGCAGGATGCACAGCGGACAGCGGCAAGCCCGGCGCTGACGGGTGCGCCGAAGGCCCCGACCTCTGCGACCTGCAAGACAACGACTGCGACGGCCAGATCGACGAAGACCAGCCGTCCACCCGGCTCTGGCCAGATGCGGATGCCGACGGCTTCGGAGACGCCAGCGACCCCGGCACCGACACCTGCGGCACCCTGCTCGGCTCCGTTCCCAATGCCGAGGACTGCGACGACGACGACCCCGATGTCCATCCTGAGGCATGGGATGGATGTGACCTCCAAGACACCGACTGCGACGGCATTGACGACGATGACGACCCGCCCTTCGTCCTGTGGCCCGATGACGACGGTGACGGGCAGGGCGACCTGGAGGCGCCGGGCGAGCTGTCTTGTGTGTGGTCGTCGGCCCATGCCACCAACAACCTCGACTGCGACGACACGGACCTCCATGTCTACGCCGGGGCGGAGGAGGTGTGCGACGAGGTGGACAACGACTGCGACGGTGCAGTCGATGAAGACGACGTGTGCGGCGGTGTTCTACGGTAGTCGTCAGTGCAGCGAGGGGAGGGGACTCCTGCCGCTCATTCGCAAGGCGCGTTGCTCTCGATGATGGGGCTTGCACCGAGGTGCTCCTCCCCGATGGCTTCGAGCAGCACCTCGTTGATGTGGCAGGTGCTCAGGCTGTGGTTGCCGCGCACGGTGACGTTGCCCAGCCAGGTGAGGCCCTCCAGTCCGGAGATGGACGTGAGCTGGTCGTTGCCTTGGAGGGTGAGCAGGCCGTCTATGGTGGTCAACGCCGCCAGGTCGTCGAGGTGGGTGAGTCCGGTGCTGCTGAGCCATAGCCGGTCGACCGTCTCGAGCTGGGCAAGCTCCGGCAGCCCGGTGAGCGCCTCGACCCCACTGAAGGAGAGCTCCTCCGCCTCCGTGAGCATCCGCAGGCCGTCGAGCTGGGTGAGGCGGGGACTGGACTGGAGGGTGAGCTCGCCCAGCTGGGTGAGCTGGTCGAAGGCGCCCAGCTGCTCCAGGGCGTCGTTGGACGCGAGATAGACCCGTTCGGCGGTCTGCAGGCCAGAGAGGCCGGCCAGGTCGGTGAGGGCCTCGCAGTCCCTGAACTCCAGGTATTCGGTGACCGTGGTGAGGGACGCCAGTGCATCGATGTCTTGGAGTCCGACCCTCTGGATCTGGACGACTTCGGCCTCGGTCAGCGCCTCTGCACCGGTGAGGTCGCGCAGGGCGGGGGCGTCGATGATCTTGAAGCTGCTGGCTGCGGTGAGGCCGGACAGCATCTCGATGGAGGTGAGGTTGTCCACCTGCTCGATGTCGACGTAGGCGGGAGACGTCAGCGGTGCGTTCAGCCGAGGCAGGGTGGTGAGCGCGGGGGCGTTCTTCACCCGCAAGGAGGACGGGGCCGTGGTGATCTGTTCGAGCACGTCGATGGAAGCCAGCGCCGGCACATCTTCGATGGTGAGCCCCGACTCCACCGCGCACACACACTCGAGCCCGCTGAGGTCGGTGAGGGCGGCATCAGGACCGATCTGGAGGTTGAAGACCGAGAGTGCCTTGCCCGAGGCGCAGGGGTCGTCGGCGATGGCGGGCCACTCGATTCGGCGGACGCGCTCCAGCTCTCCGGAACAGTCGACTTCGCCGCTGTCGCCGCTGTCCCCACTGTCGCCGTGTTCTTCGCCGGTGTCACCGTCGGGGGACCCGTCTTCGGAGGGCTCACCCGCGGCCTTGTCGCCGGCTGTGGGGGCGACGCACGCGGCGGGGAAAATCGTGAAAATGGCGCCTATCAGGCAATTCGCACGCAATGTTCGCATCACCCACCCCTGTCTTCGAACGGCAGCGCCTTCGCCCCGGTCGATGCCGGTCGACCCTACCAGTCCGCGACCGGGCGACATGTCCCCAATCGTCACAGGCAGACCGGTCCCCCTGCGGAAGGCCTCCCTGCGGAAGGCGCTGTGCGCCTGGAGCTGCGGAGGCTGCTGTGCAGCCGGAGCCGCGGAGGCTGCTGTGCAGCCGAAGCGTCCTGGACTCCAGCTCAGCCTGCAGTCAGCCGCCGGAAGACCTCTTCGAGGTTGGTGCGCTCTGGCGCCAGCTCCAGCAGCACGAGACCCTGGTCGACCGCGAACTTGAAGATGTCGGCCCTCAGGTCGCCTTCGGTGAGCAGCTCGAAGCCGTAGTGCCGGGCGTTGGCCACCTCGGTGCGCTGCACGCGGGTGACGCCGGCGATGGCGGACAGACGCTCGGAGACGGTGTCGGCGCCGGGGTCGACGCTGCCGGGGGCGAGCTCGATGTGCAGCAGCTGGCCGCCCTGTGTGCGGGCGGTGACGTCGTCGGTGGAGCCGTCTGCCACCAGCTCGCCCTTGTTGACGATGATGACGCGGTCGCAGGTGGCCTGCACCTCGCTGAGGATGTGCGTGCTCAGGATGACGGTGCGCTTGCGGCCGATCTCGCGGATGAGGTTGCGGATCTCGACGATCTGGTTGGGGTCGAGGCCGGTGGTGGGCTCGTCGAGAATGAGGATGGGTGGACTGTGCAGCAGGGCCTGGGCGAGGCCGACGCGCTGTCGGTAGCCCTTGGACAGTGCCGAGATCTGCTGGCCGAGGCGGGGAGCGATGCCGCACTGCTCGGCCACCTTGTCGATGGCCCGTGCGCGCTCGACCCGGCCGAGGCCGCGAATCTTGCCCACGTAGTCGAGGAAGTCGCGCACCCGCATGTCGAGGTAGATGGGGGCGTGCTCGGGCAGGTAGCCGAGGCGCTTCTGGGCTTCGATGGGGTCGGCCAGCACCTCGATGCCATCCACGAAGGCCTTGCCACCGGTCGGGGCGAGGTAGCCCGTGATGATCTTCATGGCGGTGCTCTTGCCGGCACCGTTGGGACCGAGGAAGCCGACGACCTCGCCCTGCTCCACCTTGAAGGAGATGCCGCGCAGCGCGACGTGCTCCCCGTAGTTCTTGCGCAGCTCACGGACTTCGATGGCGGCCATGCCGGGCTTCTCCTGTGGGTCCGCGTGCGATGGCGGACCTCGGGCTACGACGAGCACCCACGCCTGTGACACGCGTGCTGCGGGCCGGCCAGCGAATTGTCGCTTCGCTTGAGCGCACACGGCCAGCCCGTCCGCCTCAAGCCGATAGAGGGGGCCGTCGTCCCCCGCCCCCCATTCAGCGATGGGGACGAGGAGCCAGCCATGAACCCGGAGGCTTGGGCCGCCGTTGAGGCGACGCGGCTTTCAGCTTTCAGCCGGTTGGTCCCGGCAGGGAGATGGTCGAGCTCAGCCCGAGCGGCCACAGTGTCCAGTTGAAGGTCGCTTTCGCAGATTGGACGACCCCGAATCGAGGCGAGCTGACAGCGGATAGCCTCCCCGCCACCACCGCAGCCTTCTTCTCAGGAGCCAGCCATGGGCACCACCCGCATCGAACACCGCCTGCTCAAGCGCGTGAGCCGCGCCAGCGTCGACTTCAAGCTCATCGAGCCCGGTGACCGCATCCTCGTGGCCGTGTCCGGTGGCAAGGACTCCTACGGCATGCTGCACCTGCTGCGGCTGCTGAAGAAGCGCACTCCCTTCGACTTCGAGCTGTTCGCCGTCAACCTCGACCAGGGCCATCCCGGCTACCCCGGCCACCTGCTCGAAGGCTGGCTGCAGCGAGAGGGCTACACCTACAAGATGCTGTCGGAGGACACCTACTCGGTGGTGCAGGAGCACATCCCCCCCGGCCGCACCACCTGCTCGCTGTGCTCCCGGCTGCGTCGTGGCATCCTCTACAACGCCGCCGTCGAGTTCCGGTGCAACAAGATCGCGCTCGGTCACCACCGCGACGACCTCATCGAGACCCTGCTGCTCAACGTGCTGTTTTCGGGTCAGCTCAAGACGATGCCGCCGCGCCTGCGGTCTGACGACGGCCGCAACGTCATCATCCGTCCGCTTGCCTACTGCCGCGAGGCCGAGCTCGAGGAGCTGTCCCAGGAGCAGGGCTTTCCCATCATCCCCTGCGACCTGTGTGGGTCCCAGGAGAACCTTCAGCGCAAGAAGGTCAAGCGCCTGATTGCAGACCTCTCCGCCGAAAACGACAAGATTCCCGGCAACATCTTCGCCGCGCTGGGCAACGTGAAACCGTCCCACCTCCTCGACCGGGCCCTGCGCGAGTCGGTCGGCCTCGACGGCCAGACCGGTGAGCGCAAGCAGCAGATGCGGCCGCTCGACATCGGCGGCGTGCCCGTGCCCATCGTTCTCGACCCCGACGCCAGCCTGTCGCTGAGCCTCGACTCCTGAGACCCCGACCCCCGAGCCCCCATGCGCATCACGACCTGGAACATCAACAGCATCCGAGCCCGCCGGGCGCGCTTCGAGGCCTGGCTCGCCGACCGTCAGCCCGACGTGCTGTGCCTGCAAGAGACCAAGGCCACCGACAAGGCCTTCCCCGCCGACATCTTCGAAACTGCCGGCTACAACGTCGTCTTCCATGGTCAGAAGACCTACAACGGCGTGGCCATCGCCGCGAAGAAGCCCCTCGAGCTCGCCGACGTCGTGAAGGGCATCCCGTTTTGCGAGGGCGACACCGACGCCCGGGGCATCGCGGCCACGGTGGGCGGCGTGCGGGTGGTGAACATCTACGTGGTCAACGGCAAGGAGGTGGGGCACGAAAAGTGGCACCACAAGCTCGCCTGGCTCGATGCGCTGAATGCCTGGGTCGACGAGAACAACGATCCTGGCGACGATCTTGTGGTGTGTGGCGACTACAACCTCTGCCCCACCGACGACGACACCTGGGACCCCGACAAGTGGCATGGCCAGGTGTTCTGCACCAAACAGGAGCGTGCCCGCTTCAAGGCGCTGCTCGACTGGGGCCTGCACGACGCCTACCGGGAGCTCAACCCCCACGACTGGGGGCGCTACGCCCACACCTGGTGGGACTACCGCCGGGCCAGCTTCGGCCGCGGCATGGGCCTGCGCATCGACCACCACCTCGTGAGTGCGTCGGTGCTGGGGCGTGCGAAGTCGGTCACCATCGACCGGGAGGCCCGCAAGGGGGACAAGCCGAGCGACCACGCGCCCGTGGTGCTGGAGCTGTCCGAGTAGCCGCGAGATGCTCGGTGCGTCGGCAATGCACCTCGTATCTGGTGTTGTCTTTGCGGGGGCAAGCCCCCGCGCCGCGCATCAAGATGCGCTCCTCCTCGGCATCATCGCTGCGCGATGCTGCCGCCGTCCGCGCTGGTGGGGCGTCCGGGCCGACCGCGTCGGATTCTCCCCCGCGGTCATCTAGGCTTCGGTCTTCTCGGGGATGAAGCACGACAGCTCGCCGAGGTTGGCCCAGGGCTTGTCTTCGCTGTGCTGAAGGGGACGGTCGCGCCGGGTGAGCACCTCGATGCCCTTGGCGGTGACGAGGATGGTGTGCTCGAACTGGGCGGACAGCGAGCCGTCTTCGGTGACCACGGTCCAGTCGTCGTCGAGGTGGTCGACGGCGTAGTGGCCGAGGTTGATCATGGGCTCGATGGTGAAGCACATGCCCTTGCGGATGAGCGGACCGGTGCCCTTGCGGCCGTAGTGGGGCACGCTCGGGTTGTCGTGGAAGACCCGGTGGATGCCGTGGCCCGTGTAGGTGCGGACGACGCTGCAGCCCTTGGATTCTGCATAGGTCTGGATGGCATGGCCGATGTCGCCGATGCGGGCACCGGGCTTGACCACCGCCATGCCGAGCTCGAGGCTCTTGCGGGCGACCTCGACGACGTGGCGGGCGAGGGGACTGGGCTTGCCGATGTAGAAGGTGGCGGAGGTGTCGCCGAACCAGCCGCGTCGGGGGGGGAGCACCGAGGTGACATCCACGTTGATGATGTCGCCGTCGCGCAGCTTCTGGGGACCGGGGATGCCGTGGCACACGACGTGGTTGACGCTCGTACACACCGACTTGGGGAAGCCCTTGTAGTTGAGCGGGGCCGGACGCGCGCCGGCCTGCACGGTGTAGTCGTGCACGAGGGTGTTGATGTCCTCGGTGGTCATGCCGGCCGAGAGGTTCTCGCCCACGTAGCAGAGGGTGTCGGCGGCGAGCCGTCCCACTGCGCGCATGCCGCGGATGTCCTTGGTGGACAGGATCTTCGCTGAGGCCATCGTGGGCTCCATCTTCCGGCGCGGCAGGTGCACGCTTCTGGGGGGACGCGGGGTCGGCAAGAGCCCCCGGGCGCTATCGCTCACTTGTGGGACGGGCAAGCGCATCCCGGCGGCCAGCCAGCAGTCTGCGATAAGGCCGTGACAGCTTGTGAGGGGACGTCCACCGGCGGTGTGCAGCGTTAGGACAGCCCTTCACCCCCCTGCCCAGGACAATCGTCGATGAAGCTCACCGGCCGCGTGCTCACGCTGTTTTCCGATCCCCAGGCCGTGCGCGCCCAGCTGGATGGTGGCGACCGCTCGTGGGACGGCGAGGACCTCCACTACGGCGTCAATACCGACGCCATGATCAGCGGCCAGGCCTGCACCCTCGGCTACACCCCCGAGGTGCTGGGTCCCTACTTCCTCGAGAACTTTCTCGAGACCGTGCGGCAGGAGGATGTCCGCGCCGGTGGCTTCCAGGTGGTGGTCGGCGGCGACGCCTATGGCTCGGGCTCCAGCCGCGAGGTGGCGGTGGTCGCCCATCAGGGGGCTGGGGTGGAGCTGGTGGTCGCGCGCAGCTTCCAGCGCATCTTCCAGGAGAACATGGTGTATGGCGGAATGCCCTTCACCACGGACTTCTCGGTGGTCGACCGCCTTCGGGCCGGCGAGGACGTCCCGGTGACCGAGCTGCACGACGCGCTGCCGCCCTTCTTCCGGCAGGTGGCCCACGCCGGCGGCCTGTTGTCCTACGGCCTGCAGTGGCTCGATGGGACGGTCTCGCCCTGGTACCCCACCGACACGCCCGCCCGTCCGATGAACGTGGTGGAGAAGATTGTCGCTGCCCAGGCCTGGACAGGCGGCGGTCCCTCCACCGAAGGCGGGCCCCAGTTCGGCATCGGCGCCGTGGGCCCTGGCGACCAGGTGCTGTGCCGGGTCGCCTTCCGCGGCATGCACGAGTACACCGCCGGCATGTGCATGGCCCTCTACGAGGAGGCCTTCGGCGATGTGCAGGTGCACGACCCCGACCAGGTGGCCTGCTTCGAGGACCACTTCGTCCTCATCGATCAGCCCACCGTGCCCGACGGCGTGAAGTCGAAGCGCCTGGCCCCCGCGAAGCGGCTGGCTGCCGAGATGGTCGAAGCCTGCGAAAAGCACGGCCTCCGCCTGCATGGTCCCGGTCGCGACCTTCCTCCCGGGGTCTGCCACCGCCTGGTGGTCGAGGACTACGCCCGTCCCGGCGACATCTGCGTGCTCACCGACTCCCACAGCCCCACGGCCGGCGTGCTCAACGCCTTCGCCTTCGGGGTGGGCTCCACCGCCATGACCTTCGCGCTGCGCACGGGCCTCATCCCCGTCACCGTGCCCAAGGTCGTGCGCGTCGTCGTCAAGGGCAATGCCCGCGGCGTGCTGTCCCCCAAGGACCTCGTCCTCCACCTCATCGGCGACCCCTACTTCCGCGAGGAGCACTGGCGCACCGGTCCCACCGACACCTGTGTCATCCAGCTGGGCGGCCCGGGCCTCGACCAGTGGACCGTCGACGAGCTGTCCGTCATCACCAACATGACCGTGGAAGGCGGCCTCATGACCGGCGTGGTGGAGCCCTGCGAGCCCCTCCGTGCCTTTCTGAAGGAGCGCCGCGGCGACGACTACGCCGACCGCATGCTCGCGCCCGATCCCGATGCCCACTACGAGCGCGTCATCGAGGTCGATCTCGACACGGTGCCCCTCACGGTGGCGACGCCCGGCGACTCCCGCAACCGCCTCGCCCTCGACCAGGCGTCCGACGTCGACATCCACAACGTCGTGATTGCCAGCTGCACCGGTGGCTCCCTCGCCGACCTTCGGGCCGCGGCAGAAGTGCTGCGCACCCACCCCATCAAGGACGGCGTGCGGGTGACGGTGACCCCCTCCAGCGCCCTCGTGGCCCTGCAGGCGGGCAAGGAGGGGCTGCTTGACCTGTTCCGGGAACGCGGTGTCGTCGTGAGTCCGCCGGGTTGTGGTTCCTGCATCGGCAACGGGCCGGGCGTCCCCCACTTGGGTGAGACCACCGCCAGCACCACCAACCGCAACTTCGACCGCCGCATGGGTGCACCGGGACCGGTCTATCTGGTGTCTCCTGCTGTCGCGGCGGCAAGCGCGGTCACCGGCAAGCTCACAGATCCGCGCAAGCTGGGTTGACCTTTCACACACACAACATCGGGTCCCCTTCGCGCACAGTTCGGAGGGCGACCGCACCACTCCAAACCAGCCTCCAGGACATTGTTCTGGGGGCTGGTGGCCTTCTTGGGTCATGGTCTGGGTCACCGGTCATTGTCGGGTGTGTCCGGTCGTAGGGCCCCTCATTGAGGGCCTCAGGAGGTACACACCGTGTGCAGAGAGCGCCCCGCGACGTCGAGAACTGCGACAGCTGGGGGCTTTCCATCGTTTTCCGCACACCACCCATCGATCTGCTCTGGAGGCGCCATGAACCGCTTTCAACTCCCCACTCCCAAGGTCCGTCCCGCTGCCCCCCGCTCCCGCTCGTGGGACCAGATCAAGGTGGGCGAGCACGATGGCCAGTGGACTGCCGTTCCCCACCGACGCGGCGGACTGCAGGTGAGCCCTCCATCGGGACGGGTCGTCACCCCGAAGCGCCTCCCGGCCACAGTGGTCGAGACCGCCGACCTCCGCGTCATTCGGTCGCCCCGCATGTCCACCGACGAGGCTGCGCTCATCTTCCACAACATGGCCGCTGCCGCGAAGTAGAGCGATTCTGCACAAGGGGTGGCGAAAGCGCGCCATGGTTTGTGCAGAACCGCCCTTGTCTATCGCGGAGCCGCGCGCCACATTGTGGGTGTCGGAGGCGGAAAGCTTCCCCACCGACATCACGGCGGCGGCTCCCCGACGCAATTGACTCTGCACCCGACACCCGCACCGGGTTGGCATTCATCGAGCGGTGGTCGCTCGGGCCGACCCGACGGGGAGCCGCCGCCCTCCTCTTCCTGCGACGCCCCGCACCCTCCGTACGGGGCGTCTGGCGTGGAGGAGGTGGGTTCAGATGCCCCCGCCCTGGGCGGCGCGCAGCAGGTCGGGGTGGCGCTGGTCGGCGGTGTAGATGATGTGGTTGAGAACCGCCTCGAAGGTGGCGAAGCCGAGCCCGTCGTCGACCTGCACCTCCACCGATAGCGAGATGTCGCCGCTTCGGGGATTGAGCTGGAACTTGCCCAGCAGCAGGTCGTAGTTCATCGTCGCGAGCTGGGTGAGCAGCAGCACCATCGACTGGGAGGAGGCGGCATCTTCGAGCTTCAAGTAGTCGTGAACGGCGAAGTAGAGGACGTTCTCGCGCTCGAATAGCTGCACGCTCACCTGGAATTCGGTGTTCTTGCCCTCGATGCCCACGGTGTACATGCTGCCGCCGCCCGGGTCGGCGCTGGGGTAGCCGGCTCGCGCGAGAAACTCCCCGATGACCTGCACGTCGACCTCGGTGACGAAGTCGGCGGGCCGGGCATCCGCGCGGCAGGTCGACAGCTCGGCTTCAAGCTCGGCCGTGCGGTTCTTGAGGACCTCGTTCTCGAGGCGCAGCAGCTTGGCGGTGGCGCAGCCTGAGAGGAGGAGCCCGGCCGCCAGTACGAGGAGGGAGGCCGGACGCGACGGCAAGCTCATTCGTCGAAGTCCACCTCGGTCGTCACGCGCTCGAGCTCCATGGAGCCAGCAACGTCGAGGAAGCCGCCGTAGTCGGTGGCCCAGTCAGCGGCGATGGTCTCGTCGCCGAGGTTTCCGGTCACCTCGAAGTCGAGCTGGAAGAATGACAGGTCGAGGCTGACCTGCCCGTCGACCTCATCGCCATTCACGGCAAAGTCGAAGACGTGCACCGCCTCGGTGCTGTAGCCGAGCAGCCCCACCACGCAGGTGCTGTCGCCGGTGGCCGCCTCGCCGTAGGCGTCGATCTGGAGCACTGCCGCGCCCACGCAGGAGGCGGTGATGGGGAAGTCGTTGTACTCGCCGGAGATGTCGACCACGAGGTTGCCCACGTAGGTGCCGGCCGCGGGGTGCTGCACCCGGATGCCGCCCAGGCTGTTGTTCAGCCGGGTGCCGTCGGGAAGGACCGCTTCGACCCAGATGGTGTGCACGCCGGCATCGAGGTCGTCGACCTCCAGCTCGGCGCCCTCAGCGGACCATCCGCCCACGCTGGAGACCCACTCCATGGCCTCGAAGGGGGTGGGGTTGCCGTCCTGGTCGAGCACCTCGGCGGCGAAGACCGTGGTGTCGTCGTAGGGCAGGACGTCGCCGGCGCTTGGGGACAGCACATGCAGCGTGGCGTCGGTCCAGTCGATGTCGTCGAGGGGGTCCTCGCTCTCACCGTCTTCGCCGCCTTCGGGGGTGGACTCTTCGAAGCCGGAGGTGGTGTCGCCCTTGTCGACCTCCACGACACCGGTGCCGGACCCGCAGGCGACCAGCAAGAGCAGGAAGGGGACGTGCGAAATCGAGGGGGCGCGCATGGAGACCTCCGAGGCGCAACGATCGCACGGCAGCCCCCGAGCCGCAAGCCACGGGATGTCAACGGCCTGCCATGGTGTCGGCCCGACGGACTGTGCGCCCACCGCACCCCAGGGTGATAGAAGGCGGCGCGATGCCCGAATGCCGCCGCCTGCGCGTGCTCCACTGCCTCTCCGCCCCGGACTCCCCATGCTCCACCTGCTCGTCGCCGCCGCCCTCCCGTCCCTCGCCAGCGCCCAGGACTGCGATGCCGCGGCCCTTGCCAAGGAGACCGCGGAGGCCACCCCCATGAGCGCCGCCCGGGCCTATGTGCAGCTCGCCGCCTGCGATGCCGGGCAGGCGAAGGCGGTCGCGGGCGCCACGCTGCCCCGCCTGCTCGCGGGGGATGAGGCCAACCAGGCCGCGGTGGCCGCCATCAAGGCAGGTGCCCCCGATGCGGTGGTGGGCTGGATGGACGGCCTGCAGTCCGACGAGCGCACACGCGCCATCCGGGCCCTGGGCGAGGCATGCAACGAGAACGCTGAGGTGCAGGCCTTCTTCGTGGAGCGGGCCGAGAAGCTGGGCGACAAGTTCTGGTCGGACCGCTGGTATCGGGCGCTCACCTCCTGTCGTCAGCCGGGGGTGCAGTCCATCCTGTCGGCCGAGCTCGACAAGGGCCTGGGCGCCGACCGCCTGCGCTACTTCGCGGTGCTCGAGACCTACGCCCGCAGCGCCGGCGCCGACTCGGTGACGCGACTGAAGACCATCGCCAAGGACATCGATGACCCCGAGGCCGAGGTCAATGTGGTCGCGGCCTTCGCGGATGCCGCCCGCGTGGGCACCCCCGACGGCGCGGATGCCGCCACCGCCGCCGCCGCCAGCGCAGCCATCAAGGAAGTGGCTGGCGACCTCACCAGCAAGGGCGTGGAGCAGGCCCGCATGACCCTGCTGGCCCTCGGCGACGAGCAGGGCAGCGACGACCTCGCGGCGGTTCGCTACAAGGCGGTCGACCAGGGTGGGGGCGCCTTCATGTGGGGCGCCATCGCGGAGGAGAAGGCCACCTGCAAGAATGGCAAGGTCTCCCAGCGCATGCATGTGGCGACGGTGCAAGAACGCGGCAACACCTGGCCCGACCAGCTCCAGGACAAGGTGGAGGCCGCGGCTTCCGTCAACTGGGAGCTCAACCTGGCCGCCAAGTGCAAGGGCACCGGCGAGACCACCTGGCACCTGCCGCCGGCCCCCTTCGCCAACGAGGCCGACTTCAAGAGCTGGGCCGACAAGCTGGTCGACGACAAGAAGGACGACGCCGCCAAGTTCACCCGCCTCGACGTCGAGCCGCTCCAGATCTGAGCGCCGCACCGGCCGGAAGCCAGGGGAGGGACCATGACCTCGCGCTACCAGCACCTCAACGTGGTCGAGCGCATCGAGGCCACTTTCGGTCCTCTCGCCAACATCTGGGACAAGCGCCACGACGTCTGGCGCTTCGAGTCGACCAAGATCAGCCAGCTCGGTCCCATCATCGTACAGGGCACGGAGGGGCGCGAGCTGCACCTTGCCCGTTGGGGCCTGCTGCCGCACTGGTTCCGCAAGCCGGAGGCCGAGGCGCGGAAGTTTCAGTCGCGCACCTTCAACGCCCGCTCGGAGACCGCCCACGAAAAGGCGAGCTTCAAGACGGCGCTGAAGAAGACCCGCTGTCTGGTGCCGGCAGTCTCCTTCACCGAGTGGGAAAAGACAGCCGACGGCAAGCGCGAGGTGCGCATGGGCCGCGCCGACGCCGACGTGTTGGTGTTTGCGGGCCTCTACACGCAGTGGCGCCCGTCGCGAGATGTCGAGAAGGTCCACACCTTCACCATCTTGACCACTTCCCCCAACGCGGAGGCGGCGGTCATCCACAACCGGATGCCGGTGGTGCTGGAGCGGGAGGACTGGGACGCATGGCTGTCCCCCAAGACCTCGGTGGACGACGCGCGTGGGCTGCTGCGCACCGCGCCCGATGGGACTCTGGCCAGGCTCGCCTCAGCCGGGTGACAGCTGGCGGTCGATGCGGCCGCTGCCGAAGCGGTCCCAGCGCCGAAGCTGGATGTCGCCCGACGCCATCTCCACCACAAGCAGCCCCGGGCGAACCTCTGCGGCGCGCTGGATGCAGCCACGCTGGAGGTCGGCGGTGGCCAGGGTGCCCGTGCAGGCGAAGGACCGGCCGACGCGGGCCTCGAAGTCCACCACCGCGTTCAAGTCGGTGACGAGCACGTTGTACTGGCCGCCGTTGTGGATCTCGAAGGTGGCGTCGTCGAGCAGCCAAGGGGGCCCGCCTTCGGTGTCGAGCAGGTCCACGGCCTCGGCGTAGGTGGGCAGGGGGCCCTTCTCGCAGCGAGGGCAGGGGCCGAGCACAGTCCAGAGTGCTGTCACAGTGGTCATCTTCGAAGAGTCCCAAGACCAGTACCTGCCGCCGCAACCAATGAAGGGCTTCCAGCCTGGCGGACGCACCCACTCGCCGTCCGCCCGAAGCTCCCAGCCAGGAACCGAAGGGATGCCCAGCGCATACTCGCCGAGGCCCGCCCCCACCCCCATCGCCCAGCGCATCCCGAGCGAGCCGCTGTAGAGCATGCAGGCGAGCACCACGGCAGGCAGCCACCGAAGCCGTCTCCTCCTCGACAAGACGCCCACGCCCAGCACCGCGGCGTTGAGGGCGACCAGTCCGAGGATGGCGCCAAGGTCGCCAGCAAACCCCGCAATGTCGACAAGCTCGACGGCGGTTGTCTGAATGGTCTGCTGCATGTGCCCCCCGACCACTCACCCCCAATCCAGTTCCCAGACTGTTGAGCGCGGCGTCAGGAGCCTGGCGTTGCATTTGCTGCTCAACCGAGGCCTGTGTTGAGCACGGCGTCAGGTAACTGGGGTTGCATTTGCACTGGGAAATGACGAGAACGAGCTGTTCTCGGCGGCGGACCGCATCCGCGGTCCCGTTGAAGGCAGCAAATGCAACCAGAAACTCCTGACGCCGCGCTCAACACAGTGGGTTCAGCGGAGGGTGCGGTAGAGGCGACCGGGGCCGATGGCGTCCCAGCGGCGGAGCTCGATGCGGCCGGTGTGGGTCTCGATGACGAGGAGGCCGGGGCGGACCTCTGCGGCGCGCAGGATGTGGTGGCCGTGCAGGTCGCGGTTGCTGATGGGGTCGCCGACTTCCTGGCCCCCTGGGTAGGGCCAGGTCGGTCCGCCCACGAAGGCGTGCAGGGCCATGACGTCCCACGAGCGCCGGTGGACCTCGGGATTGTAGGGCTGCCCATCGAGGGCCGCGGCACCCCTGCGAATCTGGTCCATGTCGACCTCGAAGACCGGGTACTGGCCGCCGTTGCCCACCTGCATCGTGGTGGGGCCGACCAGCCAGGGTCGCGTGCCTTCAGCGTCGAGGACGGCTTGGGCTTCTGCAAGCTCCAACGATGGCGCCTGCTCGCAGCGGGCGCAGGGGCCGAACAGGGCGCCGAGCAGCTGGACGGAGCGAAGCAGGCCCACGTCCCAGGTGAGGGTTCCACCCCGCACTGGCGGCCCGGGCTGCCAGTGTTCGACATCCCAGCGTCCGTCGTGCCCCTGCTCCAGCCCCATCACCCACGGCATGGCGGCCACATACTGGGTGGTGCCCGCCCCGATGCCCATCGCCCACAAGATGCCGAGGTCGCCCAGGTAGAGGAGGCCTGCCATCACCACAGCTGGCACCCACCGATGTCGGCGGGAGACGACGCACACGACCACCAACAACAGATCGAGCGCGAGCAGCCCGAGGATGGCCCCCATGAGGTTGGCGTCCCGGGCCGACAGCACCAGGTCGAGGGCCTGCACTTCGATGGCGGTCGACATGCACACTCCGACTGCAGACGCGAGGGCTGGTTCCGCTGACCCCGCTCAGCCCGCCGCACCACTCGCCAGCGATAGCGGATGGCTTCGGAGGACCGGCGCGTGCCACGTTGGCAGAACACCCTGCTCATCGGACTGCTCGTCGGCGCCGGGTTCGGTGCTGCGGTCGCATCCTGGCTGCCGGGAGGGGAGGTCGCGCCCACACAGCCTGCGGTCCACCCTGTCCACCGGAGCGCGCCCCCTCCTGGCTCGGGACCCCGCGTCTACTACGACGCCGTCCATGGAGCCCGGCACCTCCACGACCGCGACAACCGACGCTACCGCACCGACTACCACACCATCGGCGGCTGGTTCCGGTTCCTGGAAAGCCTCCGGAGCGCCGGCTACGACGTCGTTCCCGAGTCCCATGCCTGCTTCGACCGCGAGACCCTCGATGCCTTCGATGTGGTCGTGATCGGCGAGCAGACCTACCACGCCCGCTTCATGAGCCGGGCCGAGGTGGAGGCCCTGCGCGGCTGGGTGGAGGACGGCGGGGGCCTCCTGCTCACCGTCGAGCACACCAACGCCCACTACATGGGCGACGTCTTCAACCGCCTCGCAGCCCCCTTCCCCGTGCGGGCCCGCTTCGACAGCATCTGCGACACCGACACCAGCCATCGAAGTGCCCGAGACTGGGTCCGCCTCACCCCGGCCGGTGAGCACCCCGTCACCGAAGGCGTGGCCACCGTGCACTTCTACAACGGCTGCTCGCTCGACACCGAGCATGGCGTGCTGATGTCGAGTGCGGGGAGCTGGTCCGACACCTACGCCGTGCGCGACAAGCCCGTTCACAACGGCGACAAGCGCAGGCAAGCCGACGAGCTGACCGGCCCCCTCGCGGGCGTGGCGGCCTTCGACTACGGCAGCGGTCGGGTCGTGGTGTTGGGCGACCACAACGGCCTGTCCAACATCGAGCTGTATGTCGCCGACCACCACCGGCTCGGCCTCAACGCCATCCGCTGGCTCGCGCAGGCCGGCCCCGAACAGGTCGAGTGGGACTACGCCGATGGCATCGACCTCATGGTCCACACCGGCGCAGGCTCGGCCTTCTCTCTGCACCAGAAGACCGCGATGGGCGGCTTTCGCACGGTCTACGCCCAGCTCACCCGGGAGCCCCACCTGCGGCCCTGGGCCCACGACACCCTTCAAGCCGGCCATGAGCTGATGCTGTTGGCCGCGCCCACCGAGGCCTACTCCGAAGCCGAGCAGGCCGTCCTCGCGGAGCACCTGGCATCGGATCGACCGCTCATCTGGCTGGCCACCCAGGCGTCCGTCGCGTCTCCGGCGGGACAGCTGCTCCAAGATGTCCTCCAGGTGGACATTGTCGTGGGCGACTCCCTCGAGCTGGGCTTCAAGCGCCCGCTGAATGTCCACGGTCCACCCGAGCTCACATCGGGCATCTTCCGCCAGTTCGTGCCCCCCGCCACGCCGAGCGTCCGGGTGGACGGGCTCACCCCGGTGGTCCAGCTGCGGGCCGGCGGCTGGCACGTCGAAGAACACAAGTGGCGCAAGAAGGACGTCCTCATCGACCTCATCAGCCGCCGAGAAAACGTCTGGGTGGTCGCCCCCTTCGACCTGTTCGACGACCACCACCTGCCGGGCATGTTCGGCGAGAAGGGCGACGTGGTGCGTCAGCAGACTGCGGAGCTCATGTTGCGGCTGGTCAAGGTGGCCGCCAGCGACCCCGTGGTGCTGGTGGACTGAGAACCACGAAGCCCGCGACAACAACGTCGTCGCGGGCTTTTTCAGCAGGAGGGCTCAGGCGAGGCCGAGCATCCCGCCCTCTTCGGGTGCCGGGACCCGCTCGAAGGTGATGTTGTCGCCCTCGAGGTCGACCTTCACCGTGTCGCCCATTCCATAGTCGCCGCCCACGATGGCCTTGGACATCGGGTTGAGCAGGTAGTTCTGGATGGCCCGCTTGAGCGGACGGGCGCCGAAAGTGGGGTCGAAGCCGGCGTCGCACAGGGCGGTGCGCGCTTCGGGCGTGACCTCGATGAGGAGGTCGCGCTGGGTGAGCAGCTTCCCCACCCGCTTGAGCTGGATGTTGAAGATGTAGTCCATGTTGTCGCGGGTGAGGGCGTCGAACACGATGGTGTCGTCGATGCGGTTGAGGAACTCGGGCTTGAGCGTGCGCCGGAGCTCCTCCATCACGCCTGCGACGGCCTTGTCGCGGTTGCCAGCGGCGTCCATGATGCGGCGCGAGCCGATGTTGGACGTCATGATCATCACGGTGTTCTTGAAGTCGACCGTGCGGCCCTTGGAGTCGGTGAGCCGGCCGTCGTCGAGCACCTGGAGCAGCACGTTGAACACGTCGGGGTGGGCCTTTTCGATCTCGTCGAGAAGCACGACCGAGTAGGGACGTCGCCGCACGGCCTCGGTGAGCTGACCGCCCTCGTCGTAGCCGACGTAGCCAGGGGGCGCTCCGATGAGTCGGGCCACAGTGTGCTTCTCCATGTACTCGGACATGTCGATGCGCACAATGTTCTGGTCGTCGTCGAACAGGAACTCCGCGAGGGCCTTGGCGAGCTCCGTCTTGCCGACACCGGTGGGGCCGAGGAAGATGAAGGAGCCGATGGGACGGTTGGGGTCCTGCAGGCCGGCGCGCGCGCGACGCACGGCGTCGGAGACGGCCACGATGGCGTCGTGCTGGCCGACCACGCGCTTGTGGAGGTTCTCCTCCATCCGGAGCAGCCGCTCCTGCTCGCCCTGCTTGAGCTTGTTGACCGGCACGCCCGTCCAGGCGGACACAACGGTGGCGATGTCCTCGTCGGTGACGACCTCACGCAGCATCCCGCCGTCTTCGCCCTGCAGCTCCTCGAGCTTCGCCTGGCGCTCCTCGATCTCCCGCTGCAGGGAGGGCAGCTTGCCGAACTTGATCTCCGAGGCGCCGGCGTAGTCGCCGTGACGCTCGGCAATCTCCAGCTGGTGCGCGAGGTCCTCGATCATGCGTCGGGCATCCTGGATGCCGTCGAGCGCGCTCTTTTCGGCGTTCCAGCGCGAACGCATGCCGTGGGATTCCTCTTCGAGGTCGGCGATTTCGGCGCGCATGGCGTCGGCGCGTTCGACCGCGGCCTTGTCGGTCTCGCGGGACAGTGCCTGCAGCTCCACCTTGAGGCCACGGATCTTGCGCTCGAGGCTGTCGATGGGCTGGGGAAGGCTCTCGATCTCCATCTTGATGCGCGAGGCCGCCTCGTCGACGAGGTCGATGGCCTTGTCGGGAAGCTGGCGGTCGGAGATGTAGCGGTCGGACAGACGGGCTGCGGCGAGGATGGCGTCGTCGGTGATCTTGATGCCGTGGTGGGTCTCGTACTTCTCCTTGATGCCGCGGAGGATGGAGATGGTCCCGTCGACCGTGGGCTCCTCGACCAGCACGGGCTGGAAGCGGCGCTCGAGGGCCTTGTCCTTTTCGACGTGCTTGCGGAACTCGTCGAGGGTGGTGGCGCCGATGCAGCGCAGCTCGCCACGGGCCAGGGCCGGCTTGAGCATGTTGCCGGCATCCATCGAGCCCTCGGACTTGCCGGCGCCCACCATGGTGTGGAGCTCGTCGATGAACAGGATGACCCGGCCGTCGCTGGCCTCGATCTCGCTGAGCACGGCCTTCAGCCGCTCCTCGAACTCGCCGCGGTACTTGGCCCCTGCGAGCAGAGCGGCGAGGTCGAGCGAGAGGACCTCCTTGTCCTTCAGAGACTCCGGAACGTCGCCCATGGCGATGCGCTGGGCGATGCCTTCGACGATGGCGGTCTTGCCGACGCCGGGTTCGCCGATGAGCACGGGGTTGTTCTTCGTGCGCCGGGACAGGACCTGGAGGGTTCGACGAATCTCCTGGTCGCGGCCGATGACGGGGTCCATCTTCCCGTCGCGCGCGTCGTCGGTCATGTTGCGGGTGAACTTGTCGAGGGACTCGTAGTTCTGCTCAGCATCCTCACCGGTGACGCTCTGTCCGCCCCGGAGCATCTTGAGCGCCTTGAGCAGCGAGTCGCGCTTGAGCCCGAACTGGTTCATCAGGTGCTTGGGCTTGTCGTCGACCTGCTCGATGGCCAGAAACAGGGTCTCGCTGGCGATGTGGCTGTCGCCGAGCTCCCGAGCGATGCCGTCGGCCTTGCCAAACACATTCTGGAGGTGCCGGCTCACTCGGGCCTGGGCGCCGCCGGAGACCTTGGGCAGGCTCTCTGCCAGCCGAGTGGCCTCGCGGGTGAACTGGTCGAGGGGCACGCCCACATGCTTGAGCAGGCTGTTGACCACTCCCTTGTCCTGCGTGAGCAGCACCAGGAGCAGGTGATGGGGGCGAATCTCGGGGTTGCCCTGCCGACCGGCCAGGTTCTGTGCGTCTCCGAGGGCCTCTCGCGCCTTCACAGTGAATCGTTCGAAGTTCATGGTCCCGCTCCCACACCTGCTCGCCGGGGAGGGCGCTTGCAGGTCTTCGGGGTGATTGGATGTGGCCACACCGCAGGCTGCCGGTCGAAGGGGACTGGCGCGCTCGGGAGGAGCGCAGCGGTGTGTCCTTGGTCGGAAGGGCTCGGCGCGCCTCGCGACCTCTGACGCCGGGAGATTATGCACATTGTGGTCGGGTCAACCCCCCGCGACGCAGCGGGGGGACAGTCGACAATCACGTCCAGGGCGGTGACGTCCGCCCGGAGTGGAGGCAACGCCCATGCTGCACGCCCGTCGCGCCACCTCGTCGAAGAAGGTCCGCTGGCCCTTGTGGATGGGATCGATCCTCGCGCTCGTGGTCGCCTGCCATACCGAGCCGGCTCCCGTCGTGATGCCGGAGGGTCCCCATGCCCGGCAGCGCGCCGATGAGCTGCGGATGGCTCTGCAGGAGGCCCAGAATGCTTGGAGCACCGGGCGCCGCGTGGAGGCCAAGACGCGCGTGGAGGCGGCCTACCAACAGTGGTTCGAGCCGATGGAGCCCGTGCTCCGCCGCGACCATGCCGAGCAGACCCTCGAGCTGGAGTTCAAGTTCGGCGCGCTGGCCCGCCGGATGGGCAAGAAGGGCGACCCCGTGGCGCTCAACGATGCCGTGATGGAGCTCGTGGCTGGCGTGGACACCCTGGTGGACACCCTTCCCGAGCCTGCCGCCGATGCGGTTGCCGAAGGCGGCAGTCCCACCGACGCCTTGCCGGTGGCCGTCGAAGTGACCCCGCCCAAGCGGGAGTTCACCACCTACGGCAACGCCAAGGAGTAGCCCGCGACGGTCGGGCCTATCGGGGGTCGATGACCTCGTCGGACGGGGCCGGCCCCACCCGCACCAGTGGCGGATGGGCGAACAGGGTCATCGTGCCGGGGTCGAGGCGCTCTCCGTCGGAGACGAGCAGACGGTAGTCGACCTGCTGGCCCGACCAGTCGGGGGCCGCGGGACGGAACTGCGAACCAACAACGGGGGTGATGACATCGCCTGCGCCATGGCCGCCGGTGCGCCGGACATCGTGGCGGACGGGAATCCCCCACAAGGTGCCGAGGGGAGCGATGAGGTCGCGGTCCCCCGAGGTGCGCATCGGGAGCATGGCCAACGAGGTGCGGACGGTGGCGTCGTGGGCGATGTCGAGCACCGTGCCGTCGTCGCAGTGCACCGATGCCCACGCGTCGATGGCCTGGCCGTTCCAGGTCTGCTGGGCCCCGCGCACGCTGCGGCTGCGGGTGGTGCCACTGAAGGCTCGCCAGTCCACCTGGGTGGCCTTTGCCGAGCATGTCAGGGGGGACAGGGCCACCGACTCTGCATCGAGGTTCCAGGGGGCGTCGTCGGTGCCGGTTCCGTCGGTGGCGTCAGGCAGGGTGGCGGAGATGGTCCAGATGACGCCGGGAAAGCCGCTCACCCGCTCGCCCGTCCACCGAAGCGCCTCTGGACCGGCCACGCCGCAGAAGGAGAGGTCCCAGTGGCGGGTGTCATTGGCGATGATGGCGCGGTCGTCGATGGCCACAGGCTCGGCCACCGGGTTGGTCGCGGAGGCGTGGTTGCCGGCGCACTCGGTGAAGGGGGACTCGACCGGAAGGTCGGTGAGAATGCCCTCTGCGACAGCATCGCCGAACACCGGGGAATGTGCGGCATCGGCTCCCCAGCGCAGGTCGACCCGCTCCAGAGCGTCGATCTGAAGGGGCAGCCGGGCCCGCACCACCACGGGGTCGCTGCTGTCGTCGACCACGGACAAGGCCACAGGCAGGGCCGCCTCGTCGCGGGTGACCCAGATGGCGTCGAGGCCGCCTGGACCGAACCGCTCGGCTGGCACCTCCAGCTCGAAGTCGAGCAGCACGCTGCCGGCCACATCGTGGGGGTTGTCGATGCGGATGTCGCCCTCACCGACGGCGCTGCCGGCCTCAGCGAGGTGCAGCGCAGCCGAGGCCTCCATGATGGCGGTGTCCGCGAAGCCCCACGCACTGGCGATGCGGTCGGGGTGCAGAGTGGGCGCGGCGAGCCCGAAGTGGGTGGTGGACAGGGCCAACAGGCGGGCGTCGAAGGCGGTGTCGAGGTGGGCCTGCACCTCGTCCTGGCCGGGCGGTTCGAGGTCGACCATCAGGTGCTCGGCGCGTGCGGCGACCTCCCGGGCCTGGTGGATGCGGGTGGCGAGGGCGTGGTTGAAGTCCTTTTCGGCCCAGGACTGGAAACCGTCGCCAGTGCCGTCTGCCGTGTCGCCTTCGAAGCGAACCCGGGCCGTGGGGGCGTGCGTGTCGAGGTAGTCGCCGATGCGCGTGAACTCGACGAACGGCAGGGCCTCGGCGGCGGTGAGCTCGGTCTCGAAGGCCTCCCAGGACTCGGCGTCGGCGTCGAAGTGGATGACGAGGAGCTGGTCGTCGGTGTGGCCCTCGTGAATCTGTCGTGCCCAGCCGGCGAGCCCGCCGTGGTTGACGAGGTCGGCGTGGTGGTAGACCGGCACCGTGGTGAGCTCGTGCCCTTGGCCGTCATGCAGTGAGAATGGGTTGTACCAGGCCGTCTTCGGGAGCTCGTGGTCGAAGCGCAGCGCCGTGAATGGGGTGGCGCTGTAGAAAAGGGTGAGCCACTCCACGCCGACCTCGGGGTACCACTGCAGGTGGTCGGCGGTGAACATGCACTCCTGGGGCTGAACGCCGGGCGCATGCTGGCCGAACACGTCGTTGAGGCCCTCTCGGGCGCGCGTGATGCTGGCCTTGAACTCCGCCTCGGTGTGGTTGGTCATCGCGCCGTTGTTCCAGGACATCGGCCGCACCTCGTCGGTGCCGTCGGCCACGCGTTGCTGGATGCGGGCCAGAATATCGGCGCCGTCGGTCTGCATCCACTCGCCCAGGGAGAAGTGGTTCTCGATGTCCCAGTCGGCCCGCACACCGGGGTGGGCGTCGAGCCAGTCGAGGGTGGTGCGCATCACGTCGAGGTCGATGCCGTAGCCGTCGTCGTCGTTCGTGTCGCCTCGGTAGGAGTGGTAGAGGTTGACGTGGAAGGACAGGGCGACGTGTACGGTCGCATCGCCGGGAGTGGCGCCAGGGTCGGCATCGTGGTCGTCGAGGCGGTAGAGCGTGCCGTCCTCGGCCAGTGCGAGGGCGGGGGTGAGGCCCACCATCGGCCCATCGCCAGCACCCTGCCAGCCCTGGTCGGTCCGGCGCCACACGCCTCGGCTGGCCGACAGCACGTTCACGCCGTCGCCTCCGCTGGGAATGCTCACCGCGACGGCATCGGAGGGGCCGCCCAGCGACGTCCAGTCGCCATCGACGAGGGTGTGGAGGCCGGCATCCAGAGTGGCCAGCCAGGGCACCCCGTCGCCGTCGATGGCCACCCCGGAGGCGTAGCGGAAGTCGGCCTCCGGGGCGGCGTCGACCCAGCTGGTGCCGCCGTCATCGGAGCGGAACACCACGCCAGACAACAGGTCGGCGTACTGGGATGGCAGCAGGCCGGCAGGGAGGAAGGCGCCGGCGTAGACGGTGTCTCCGGCCTCTGCCACTCCGGTGAACAGCAGGTTGAAGCCCGCGTCGGCACCCATGTTCACGCCTTGCCAGCTCTCGCCTGCGTCGGTGGTGCGGTACAGCCCGCCGGCCGCAGCAAGCCAGCCGGTGGCGTCGCCGGCCGCGCCATAGGGCACCGGGGTGAGCCGGGGGTTGAAGGCGTCGATGAATGTGCTGCTCGGCGGGGTGGAGGGGACCTCCCAGCTGCTGCCGTTCCAGCGAATCAGGCCGGTGCCGTCGGCCTCCGCAAGCAGCGTGCCCCCCGCGACGCCCAGCCAGAGGAGAGGCCCCTCTGGCAGGCCCGTGGTGGGCAGGGCCGTCCAGGTCGCGCCGAGGTCGGCGGACGACAGCACCGCACCATCCACCAGGGCCCAGGTGGTGGTGCCATCGGTGGCGAGGGCCTTGGCGGTGCGGCCCAGGTCGTCGACTGCAGCCCAGGCGAGGCCGTCGTCGGCGATGTCGGTGTACGGTGCGGTGGGCTTGTCATCGTTGGCGCCGCCACAGCCGAGGATGCTGACAGGCAGGGCGTAGACGAGCAGTCGGCGAACAGACATGGCGGGCACTTCCGGTTGCGGCAAGGGCCCTGCCTATCGCCTTTGCCGTGGGCTCACCCGTCTGTGGGCGCGTCGTCTTCGGGCTCCGGGGCGGTGGTTGCCGGGGGGACGTCCGCGGAGTGCTCCGACTCCGGGGGCGCGGCACCGCCATCCGCGTCGAGGGCATCGGACAAGGCGTCATCGAAGGAGTCGCCGTCCTCCGTCCCCCCTTCATCGTCGGCATTCTCGGCATCCTCGGCGGCCGAGGAGAAGAGGGGCGTGGGCCGCGGCAGCTCCACCAGCACACCGTCGACGGTGGCCTGCTCCAGGAAGGCGTGGAGGTGTTCTCTTTCGAGCACCTCGTGTTCGAGGAGGTGTTCCGACATGCGGTCGAGCAGCGCCCGGTTCTCGATGAGCACCTTCTCGGCCGTGGCCTTGGCGGAGTCGAGCAGGGCGCGGGCCTCCTGGTCGAGCATCCGGGCCGTCTCCTCGGAGATGGCGACGTCGCGGGAGGCACCCCCCATGCCGAACGGATTGGGCTGGTCGCCGCCGTAGTGCACCGCGCCCATGCGGTCCGACATCCCGAGCTCGCCGACCATTCGACGGGCGAGGCCGCTGGCCTTGCGGATGTCGTCGCTGGCCCCGGTGGTGCGCATCTGGGCCCCGAAGACCAGCTCCTCGGCCACGCGACCGCCGTACAGGGTGATGAGGCGGTTGCAGAGGTCGCGCTGGGAGTGCAGGTAGCGGTCTTCCTGGGGGGTCTGCAGTGTGTAGCCGAGGGCACCGATGCCGCGCGGGATGATGCTGATCTTCTGGACGGGGTCGGCGCCCGGGCTGGCGGCGGCGCAGATGGCGTGGCCCGACTCGTGGACCGCGACCACACGCTTCTCCTTTTCGGACAGGCGGCGGCTCTTCTTCTCCAGGCCGGCGACGGTGCGCTCCACCGCGGCGTCGATGTCGGTGAGCTCGATGGCGGTCTTGTCGTGGCGGGCCGCGAGCAGGGCGGCCTCGTTCAGCACGTTGGCGAGGTCGGCGCCCGCGAAGCCGGGGGTCATGCGGGCGACGATGGACAGGTCGACGTTGTCGGCGAGCTTCACCTGCCGGGCGTGCACCTGGAGAATGGCCTCGCGTCCCTTCACGTCGGGACGGTCGACCACCACGCGCCGGTCGAAGCGCCCCGCCCGGAGCAGCGCGGGGTCGAGAATCTCGGGACGGTTGGTGGCCGCCACGATGATGATGCCCTTGCGGCCATCAAAGCCATCCATCTCCACGAGAATCTGGTTGAGCGTCTGCTCGCGCTCGTCTTGTCCGCCCACCGGCCCGGCGCCTCCGCGGGCCTTGCCGACGGCGTCGAGCTCGTCGATGAAGATGATGCACGGAGCGTGCTCGGCGGCCTTCTGAAAGAGGTCACGCACCCGGGCGGCACCCACGCCGACGAACATCTCCACGAAGTCGGAGCCGGAGATGGAGAAGAAGGGGACGCCAGCCTCCCCGGCCACCGCGCGTGCGAGCAGGGTCTTGCCGGTGCCTGGAGGACCGACCAGCAGCACGCCCTTGGGAATCTTTCCGCCCAGGGCGGTGAACTTCTGCGGGGTCTTGAGGAAGTGGACGATCTCTTCGAGCTCTGCGATGGCTTCGTCGATGCCCGCGACGTCGCCGAAGCTCACGCCAGTGCCTTCTTCCGGTGCCAGCTTGGCGCTCGACTTGCCGAAGGCGGCCACCCCGGGGGGGGCTCCGTTCTCTCGGCGCACCATGAGCATCCAGAACATGGCGAGCATGATGAGCGTGGCCGGCAGCATCATGTAGGTGAGGGCGGACTCGCAGCCCGAGTCGTCGACGGCGTCGTAGGGGACGTTGCCGCGCTCCAGGCTCTCGATGAGGCCGGCGTCGTCGGCGTGGACCCGGGGAATCTTGGTGACCTTCGGTCGCTCCGAGCCCTCCTTCTCCTCGACGAGGGTGATGGTGGTGCGCCGCAGCTCGACGCGGTCCACCTCGCCTGCTTCGATGCGCTCCTTGGCCATCGGCCAGGTGGTCTGCTGCGCGGCGGGCAGCTCCATCGAGGTGAGCAGCTGCCAGCCGAGGAACATCAGCAAGATGAGCATCAGCATGGGGACGAGGGTGCGGCTGAGGTTCCTCTGCACAGGCCTTCCGGGGACGAGGAGCCGGGGAGGTAGCCACGGCACCCAGGTGAGGCAACCGTGCACAACCGCTGTGACCGGTGCTTTGACCAGGACGCACGCGCCAACCCGCTGACCGGGCGTTGACACGGCGACAGGTTTGCGACCATCCTGTGCGGCGTCTGTTCCCGGCCGGCAGTGCAGGATCGGGGGCACAGGACTTGAGGAGACATCCAAATGACCCCATCCACCCAGGTTTCGGCCACCAGGCTCCCGGCGATGCTCTCAGCCGGCCTGGGCGCCGCTGTCGTCCGAAGCTGTGCACTCGCCCTCGCCGGTCTCGCCATCGTGGGCTGTGAAGGCGAGGAGCCCAAGGCCCGGGACACCGGCCTCGATGCGCGGGTCACTTCGCCCGTCGACACTTCCGACGAGCCACCCGACGCGGTCTACGACATGGACCACGACGGCTCTCCCTCCAACGAGGACTGCGACGACAACGACGGCTCGGTCTTTCCCGACAACGACGAGCTGTGTGATGGCGTCGACAACGACTGCGACGGCGACATCGACGAGGGCTGGGACAACGATGGCGATGGTCACCTGCCGCTGACCTGCGAAGGCGGCGACGACTGCGACGACAACAACGGCTCCATCAGCCCCAGCGCGACCGACGTGCCCTACGACGGCATCGACCAGGACTGCTCGGGCGCCGACAACCTCGATGCCGACGGCGACGGCTTCGACGCCCTCGAGGCTGGGGGCAATGACTGCGACGACGAGGACGGCACCATCTACCCGGGCGCCCCCGAGGTCGCGAAGGATGAGATCGACCAGGACTGCGACGGCGAGGACCTCCTCGACGGCGACGGCGACGGCTACGACGACGAGGACTGGGGCGGCACCGACTGCAACGACGCCGACGACACCATCCACCCCAACGCCTGGGACTGGATGAACGACGGCATCGACGCCGACTGCGATGGCAGCAACGGCCGCGCCGTCGACATGACCGGCTCCGACGTCATCTTCTCCGGTTCGTCGAGCAGCAACGAATACTTCGCCTACAGCATCGCCTCCTGTGACATCGACGGCGACGGCCAGCTCGACATCATCATGTCGGCGCCTCTGGCAGACGGCAACCTCGGCAACGTGGGCATCTTCCTCGGCACCTCCAACGCCGACTGGGGCACCGCGGGCTCGATGTCCGACGCCGACATCATCATCAGCGGCGACGACATCGGCCTCGGTCTGGGCGTGCAGTGCGGCGACATCGACGGCGACGGCCTCGACGACCTCATCGCTGCCAGCGGTGAGTACTACTACTACAACACCGACGTGCGCCTGAGCGTGTGGTACGGCGGCACCACCTGGGCCACCGAGATGGTGCAGGCCGAGGCCGACGCCGAGATCATCATCGACCTGGGCACGACCTCCTCGCAGACCTCGGTGTACGCCGTCGGCTTCGGCCTGGGCGACCTCGACAACGACGGCGCTGAAGACCTGTTCATCGACGCCGATGTCGGCTCCGACCTGGAGGGACTCGGCGACCCCGACGGCAACCTGTGGATCATCCCCGGCGGGGAGTGGATGGGCGAGAACTACGCCACCGACCTCGTCACCGCCCGCATCACCCCCGACCAGAACGACGCCATCACCAGCTACGCAGTGGTGCCCGACTGGGACGGCGACGGCCTCAACGAGCTGGTCATCGGCCAAGGCGAGTACACCTCCGACGTCACGGGCACCGAGTACACCCTCGGCCGCCTGAGCTTCATCAGTGGCTGGCCGGCCTCCGATGACACCGTGGCCAACCTCGCCTTCGCCAGCCTCGAGGGCAGCAGCGGCTTCGACTCGGGCTTCGGCTACGGTCCGGTGATGTCCGACTTCGATGGCGACGGTGCGAGCGACCTCTACTCCTGTGCGCCCTACGTGCCCTACAGCACGCGCACCAACTCGGGCGCCTGCTACGTGTTCAGCGACCCCTCGGTCGATGTCACGGCCACCGGCCTGCAGGCCACCACCTACTCCGACTCGGCGGTGCTCAGCGGCTACCAGGACGGCCTCTTTGGCGCCTACGTGAGCAATGTGGGCGATGTCGACGGCGACGGAGTCGATGACCTCATCGTGTCCGAGCTCGGCGGTGGCACCGGCTCCAAGGGCCGCACCATGCTGCTTCCGGGCTCCGAGCTGATGGGCGGCGGCCTGCCCGACGACATCGCCATGGCGGAGTGGAGCCACACCAACAACTACTCGTCGGTGAGCGCCTCTCGCGCCTTCGGCGACTTCGATGGCGACGGTCACACCGACTACGTCTTCGGCGCCGTGGCCTATGGCCGCACCTCCACGGGTGGCGGCTACTACCAGGGACGCGCCTGGGTCTGGCTGTCCAGCCAGTTCCTGGACTGAGTCACGGTCTCGGGTCTCTTCGGAGAACCTGACGGCCCCTCGCTGCGGTGAGGGGCCGTGGTCGTTCTCGGGGTGTGTCTGAGGACTACTTCTTGCGGCGCAGCACGAGGGCCGGCAGGGCGAGGAGCCACAGGGCGGAGGCGGGGCGACCGGTGGCACTGCAGCCTTCTTCTTCGGCCGCCGCCAAGGCGGCATCGGCTTCCTGGCGCTCCACGAGGAAGGCGCAGGCACCGTCGGGGCTGTCGTCCTCGCCTTCATCCACGAGGCCGTCGCAGTCGTTGTCCACGCCGTCGCAGTCCTCGGGGCTCTGCGGGCTCACCCAGGGGTCATCGTCGTTGCAGTCGACCTCGACGTTGTTCTCGATGTCTGCGTAGCCGTCTCCGTCGTCGTCGAACAAGAAGCTGCCCTCGTCGACCAGGCCATCGCAGTCGTCGTCGATGCCATTCTGGGTCTCCTCGGCACCGGGCCCGATGAGCACGTCGGTGTCGTCGCAGTCCCCCAGAGCCTCCGACAGGCCGTCGCCGTCGTCGTCGTAGAGCTCGGTGCCTTCGTCGATGTAGCCGTCGCAGTCGTCGTCGATCTGGTTGGGCTCCTCCTCGGCTCCCGGGAAGATGTCGGGGTCGGTGTCGAGGCAGTCGCCCTCGCCGATGGTGACGCCGTCTTCGTCTTCGTCGTCGGCGGAGGAGGAGGGCGGATCGGTGTCGTCGCCATCGCAGTCGTCATCCGTGGCGTTGTCCGGGCGCTCGACCGCACCGGGATGGATGCCCGGGTCGTTGTCGTTGCAGTCGCCTCCACAGGAGGTCCAGCCGTCGCCGTCGGCGTCCCAGGCTGGGTGTCCGCTGCCTTCGCAGGTATTGCCCACGAGCTGGATGGGGGTGGCCTCCAGCATCGGTGCGTCGGTGTCCATCGTGACGGTGGCAGACGCCGGTGTGGCTCCGCCGTCGGGCTCGTAGGCCACCTCGATGACGTCGGAGTCGCCGGGCAGCACGTACAGCGGCGTTGGCGTCTGGACCGAGAAGCTCGACGAGCCCTCGATGTCGAAGTCGGCGATGGTGAGGGTCAGCCGGCCGCAGTTCTGCACCGTGATGGACGACGAGAAGTAGCCGCCGGGCGGGCGAGGGCCGAAGTCGTGGGCATTGGGGTACAGCTGCCCACACGGGTCGCGGCCGATGCCTCGCAGCACCACTCGCCAGATGGCCTGGTCGTCTTCGTTGCGCTCTGTCAGCTCGGTGTCGTCGGAGGTGATGGTGAGCGTGGTGCGGAAGGTGCCTTCGGCGTCGGGCTTGAAGATGACGTCGACCCGACCGTAGCCGGGAGAGGTTGGACTGCCGCCCGACACGAGGGCCCCGTCGGCCTGCCACGAGTCGGTGACCTCCCAGTGCTCGGGGTCGTCGACCGAGACATCGTAGATCTGGACATCGCCAGTGCCCGTGCTGGCGAGGAAGATGGCCAGTGGCTCTCGGCCGTCGATGGGCACGATGCCGGCGTCGAAGGTGGCGAGGCTGGTGGACAGCTGCTTGCGCAGCTCCGAGAACTCCTGCTCGCCCTTGCAGCCAGACGCGAGGCAGAGCGCACCCGCCAGCGCAAGCAGGGACGATGGGGCGTGGCGTCGCATCAAACCTCCGGGGGGGAACGCAGTGTAGCAATCCGGGTGCCCGCGCACCGGAATTGAGATGCGGTCGCTACTCGGCCTGGGGGTTGCCCGTCTCCCGGTCGAGGATGTTCTTCGTCTGCTTGTAGATGAAGTTGGCCTGCTGCAGGTTGTCGCCGATGCACACCATGCCGAGCTTGCCGAACTCCGACAGGGCCCCCATGAGGTGGAAGACGGTGCCGCGCTCGGGGGCGGAGTGGAAGTGCACGTCGTTGCACACGGCAATGTCGATGAGGTCCTCGGGGAGCAGCCCGCGGTAGGACTCCTCCTGCAAGGTGTCGGTCGCGAAGTAGACCTTCTCCCGCCCGGTCTGGGCGTGGAAGGTCCCGGTGGACGTCTCGTAGTGGCCATCGGTGAGGAAGCGCAGGGTGAGGAAGGGGTGGGTGGTGCCGCCTTTTCGCAGGTTGACCTCGATGGCGTAGTGCTTCCAGCCTCCCTCGGCCTCGGGGTCGGGGATGCTCACGAAGTCGGTGGCGAAGCGTCCGATGACGCCCTTGCCCGCGAGCACCTCGGCGACCTGCAGTCCCGCGGCCTGCACCGCGAGGCGGTAGTCGGGACGGGCGGGGAAGGTGCAGCCCATGAACACCTGTCCCGAGGGACCACCGAGGATCTGGTCGTGGGTGCTGATGGACTGGGCCTTGCCCACCGCGTTGACCCGGCACTGGCTGCTGGGCGACTCCTTGACCTTGCCCTCCACGAAGGTCTCCACCACACCGCCCATCTGGCGGTACTTGTCGCGGAAGCTCTCCCAATACTCCTGGGGCGCCTCGAAGCGGAGGGTGTGCAGGCGGTCGAGGCACTGCTGCTTGCGCTCGGCGTGGGTCGTGCCGTCCACCTCGTCGAAATAGAACAGCGCGTTGCCCTCCCCGGAGAAGCCCTCGTTGAGCTTCACCACGGCGCGGCGCATGTCAGGCTGGTCGGTCTTGAGGGCGGCCAGGGCTTCAGCGATGTCCTCGGGCTCGTGCAGGCGCTCGAAGCCCTTGGGGAACAGGATGCCCGCCTCTCGGAACACCTCCCGACAGCCCGACTTGCTGCCGAGGTCGTCGAGGGCCGGGTCGTTGGCGTAGAGCGGGATGCCCAGTCGAACCGCGAGGCTGCGCTCGAGAGTGGTGGAGTTGAAGCAGGCGAGGTGGGCACGGTCGCGGTCACCGATGGCCCGCTGGATGCGGCGGATGAGGCGCGGACGCTCCAGAATCTTGGCGCTCAGTGGGCGATTGGAGGCGTCGCCGCACTCGAACATCAGCAGGCGCTTGCGGGCATGCGAGGTGGGCACGCCGGTGAGCAGGTGCAGGTAGTAGTCGATGACCGTAGGGGAGATGCGCTGGCTGGTGAGGAAGATCACCCGAGTGCGGGGGCGTCGCAGCAGCATCAGGTAGAAGAGGAGGCGCTCCTCGTAGTGATGCACGCCAGTGACCTTTGCGAGCTCCCTGGGGTCCATCGACAGGCTGGGGGACACCACCACGGTGTGGGAGGCGCGGTCGTCGTTGGCGACTCGGTTGAACAGCTCGGGGAGCCGCTTCTGGAGGGCCGCGAAGGTCGCCAGCTCGGCGGGGGAACCGGGGGGGGGACTAGGCTCGTTGGTCCACATGGGGGTCTCCCGGGAGCGCGTCGGTGCTCGTGAGTGTACCGGTTGGCGGCTATCGGAGTCAGGACGCACGGAGGTTGGCATGGTCACGGGGGAGCAGGGGGACGGGGGGACGGGACGGACACTGGGGGTCGGTGGACGCGGCGTGCCCGAGGTGCGCATCGGGGAGCGGTTGGTGCTCATCGCCGGACCCTGTGGACTCGAGTCTGCCGCGCTTGCCTTCGAGGTGGCCGAACAGCTCGCCGCTCTCGCCCGACGTCTGCAGCTGCCATGGGTGTTCAAGAGCAGCTTCGACAAGGCCAACCGGAGCGCCGCCGGATCCTGGCGAGGGCCAGGACTCGACCGGGGGCTGCAGATTCTGGCGGACGTTCGCAGCCGCTTTTCGGTGCCGGTCACCACCGATGTCCATGTACCCGCGCAGGCTGCGCCCGTGGCCGAGGTGGTGGATCTGCTGCAGGTGCCGGCCTTTCTGTGCCGACAGACCGACCTGCTGGAGGCATGTGCGGACACCGGGCGGCCCGTGAACGTGAAGAAGGGCCAATTCCTCGCGCCCGAGGCCACCGCCGGCATCGTCGACAAGGTGGGGGCCACGCGGGTGATGCTCACCGAGCGGGGCGCCTGCTTTGGCCACGGCGACCTCGTGGTCGACTACCGGAGCCTCGTGCAGATGCGCGCGCTCGGTGTTCCGGTCTGCTTCGACGCGACCCACAGCACCCAGCGTCCGGGCGGCTCGAAGACGGGCGGCGACCGGCGCTTCACCGCCCCTCTGGCCCGGGCCGCTGCGGCGGTCGGCATCGACGCGCTGTTCGCCGAGGTCCACCCCCGTCCCCACGAGGCCCGTTCAGACGCAGCCACACAGCTGCGGGCCGATGAGCTGGCGGCCATCCTGGGCGACGTGCTCGCCATTCACCGCCTGCGCTCCGGTGCAATTGCATCCACGCCTGGCTTGGGGCAGGCTCGCCTCGATGGGAGGTCTCGATGAGCGGTCGACGGGTCCTGTGGCTGGTGGGCACGTTGGCCGCTGTGGGCTGCGTGGAGTCCGACGGCGACAAGGATGGCGACGGCTTCCTCGACGGTGCCGACTGCGCCCCCGACGACCCTGCCGTCCACCCCGACGCCCGAGAGGTCTGCAATGGCATCGACGACGACTGCAATGGTGTGCCCGACGACGCGGGGGAACACGGCCTGGCGTGGTACCGCGATGGCGATGGCGACGGCTTCGGGTCTCTGAGCGAAGACCCGGTGTGGGGCTGCAGTCAGCCGGAGGGCTACTCTCCCACCCGCGACGACTGCGACGACTTCGACCCCGACCGTCACCCGTTCACCCGATGGTATGTCAACGAAGACGGCGACCAGCACGGTGATCCCGACAGGCCTGCCGTCGCGAGCTGCTGGGCGGTGGAGGGCCGAATCGACCTGGCGGGGGACTGCGATGACACCGACCCCACAGTTCACCCCTCGGTGTCGGTCGACGCCTGCAACGACCGCGACGACGACTGCGACGGCGAGATCGACGAAGACAACCACCAGCCCTACTACCTCGACTTCGACGCCGACGGCTTCGGCACCGACCTGCGCTCCGACCCGGGCGCGCTCGTGTGGGCCTGCCGGGCGCCCGATGGCTACACGAGTGCAGAAGGCGACTGCAACGACCTCGACCCCACCGTCTTTCCGGGCGCTCCGCGGGTGTGCAACGACGGCATCGACAACAGCTGCGACCCCGAGCCCTCCACCGAGCTTCGACCTGAGGCAGGCTGCGAGATGGGATTGGGCCTCGCCCACGCCACCGTCGTCGGAAACGCCGAGCAAGCGGGACTCGGTGCGACGGCAGGCGTGGTGCGCGACTTGTATGGACCGGGCCACGACGGCGTGCTGCTCGGGGCCCTCGGCCACTACGACTCGGCGGACGGCGCCCAGACCGGCGCGGTGTGGCTCGCCAGCATGGACGGCATCGCCGCCGCCGCCTCGCCGCTGGAGGCCCGCCGGGTGTGGGAGGTGGGCGTGGCGCTCGAAGGCCTCTTCGACGATGACCGAGTGGGCAGCGCAGTGGCCGGCGGGCTCGACCTCGATTCCGATGGAATTCCCGAGGTCGTAGTGGGCGCCAACAAGCTCGACACCGACCGCATCAGCGTGTTGGGCGGCGATGGGGCCCGCAATGGGGGCGGCGTGTTCGTGGTGCCGGGCAGCCTCATGCAGGGACAGGCGGCCGGCGCCCGAGTGCAGCTCGAGCCGTGGCTCATGGCCTATGGTGACACCACGGCGGACTGGGTCGGTGGCGGACTCGCGACCGTCGACGATGCCCTCGCCGTTGGTGCGACCGGGCTCGGCTGGGGGACCGACGGCAGTGCGGGCGGCGTGGTGTTGCTGGCCGACCTGTCCTTCGATGATGGACCGCTCGCCCTCACCGACACCGCCGACCCGCGGCTTCGGGCCTGGGTCGCAGGCGTGGAGGGCGAGTCTCTCAACATCGGCGAGGACATCAGCTCGGCTGACCTGAACAACGATGGCTGGGCCGATCTCATCATCGGCGCCCGAAAGGCGGCCAGCGAGTCGGGCCATGTCTACGCGCTGGAGGGTCCCGTGACGGGCGTGGGCGCGCTCGACCAGCGCGAGGCCGTGGTCATCGAGGGCGGCGCTGCGAATGGCCAGTTTGGCGCAGAGGTCGCAGTGTCCCCGGCTTGTGAGGCCGATGCGCGACCGGCGTGGCTGGTGGTCACCGCACCCACCACAAGCGGGGAGGGGGTGCCCCAGGGCGGGGCGGCCTACCTTTTCTCCGCCCACAGCGGCTTCTTCGACGACACCTCGGTGGCGCTCGATGCTCGCAGCGACGCCGACACCCGCATCCTGGGTGCCGAGCACTCCACGGCCCTGGGCTTCAGCCTGGCAGCCGGGGGCGACATCGACGGCGACGGCTGCGGCAGCGACCTCGTGCTGGGCACCTTGTCCACCACCGCGATGCCGCGCGGGCAGGTGTTCGCCTTCGTCGGTCCCTTCAGCTCAGGCACGCTGCTGCACACCGAGGCCACCGCCACCTTCACCGGGCGCGAGCTCTACGCAGACACGGGCAGCAGCGTGGCTTTCGCCCGCGGCCCCTCCGCCGATGTGTCCGCCCACGACGACGGCGACCGCAGCGACTGGCTCGTCATCGGTGCAGACGACTATGACAGCGACCGGGGGAGCGTGCGGACACCTGGCTGGCAAGAAGACCTCGGAGCGGCCTTTTTCGTCAACGGGGTGCACTGGTAGGCGGGGCTTCGGCCCTTCCGGCGTAGACCACGAGGCTGCCGCCGCAGACAGCCAGCCCGCCTCCGAAGGCGGCAAGCCCCCACCACCGCCGGGCCTGCTGCACCCGAAACTCGTCGTGCTCGTCGACCTCTTCCCAGCCTTGCGGCGTGGAGATGGGCATCGCGAAGGCAGCCCCCGCCGCGGCCACGGCCACACCCGTGCCCAGAGCCCCCCAGCCGAGGTGACGCATGAAGGCGTGGCGTTCGGAGAGCTGCCTCTGCTGGTGGAGGTCGAGCGCAGGGAGGTGGGTCCAGGTGGTGTCGACCCGCTTCCATGCCTCTCCGTGGGCCACCATCCAGGTGGGGGAGGGAACCCCTGCCGCATGGAGCAGGTCGGTCATCGCCTCGGTGCCGGCGTGCGTGGCCAGCGGCAGGTCGGAGAGCCCCTGGGGGTCGGCGACCACGATGGTCTGGCCGGCCTGCAGGTCGACCTCGTAGGTGCGCACGGTGCGGGCTCCCCCGGCGGCGGCCACCACCTGCACGAGGTGGTAGCCCGCACTGAGGTCGATGGCGCCGGTGGCGGGCACCGGGGTGGTGTGACCGTCGATGCGCACACTCACCACGCCCGGGTCGACCCCGGGTGCCAACCGCAGCGAGCCGAGCGGGGCGGCGTGCAGGGCTTCGGTGGCCGCTGTGAGCAGCTCCTCGCCCATGGTCGGAGAGGCGATGCGGCTGTCCCACGACAACACGGGTCGACCGTCGACCTGAGGCCCGAAGCGAGCGGCGCGGTCGAAGGCCACGACCGCATCGCCGGGGCGCTCGGCCTGCACCGCCAACACCCCGGTCATGAGGTAGACCTGGGCTGCCCGCTCGGCGTCGGCCTCCTCGGCGAGGCAGGCGAGCATCGCGCGGGCGACGGCCAGGTCGGTGGCGGCGGCTTCCCAGGTGCGGCGCTGGATGCGGGCGAGCGCCACGGTGACGGTCGTGCGCAGTTCAGCCGCCGAGGTCGGGGCGCGGTGGCAGGCGGAGTCGACGCCCACGAGTCCGGGTCGGTCCGAGGGCAGCAGCTGGGCGGCCCGGAGGGGGTCCAGCTCCCAGGCGGGGCCGGCACCCTGGGCGACGGCCAGCTCGACCGCGTCGTGGGTGTCCCCATCGTGGAGCAGGGGCACGTCGGCGTGGGCCGCGGTGGCGAGGAGGACCAGACTCAGCATGGCCCGTTCAGGTCGAAGTTGAAGCAGAGGTCGACCTTCTTGTCGCTGGGAACATCGATGTCCACGGTGTATTCCTTGCCGGATTCGTCGTTGTGGAAGCGCACCTTGTGGGTGCCCGGGGGCAGGGTCAGGTCGGCGCCCCCATGGCCCACCCTCTTGCCGTCGACGAACAACGTGCTGGCGGGGACGCTGTTCAGCCCCAGCATGCCGTCCGAGGGAGGGAGGGGTGCTGGGCTGACGGCCTTGGTTGGCGTGGGCCCGGGCTCGGGGGGCCCTTCCTCGGGGAGCGCCTTCTCGGAGGGTGGCTTTGCGGCGGGTGGCTTTGCGGCGGGCGGGGGCGGCTCCAGCACCGGTTCGTCGGGGGCGGTGGGGCGCGCTGCCAGGCCCGGCGGGACCTCGTCGACGGCAGGTTCGACGGTGGGCGGGTCGGACTGTCGGCTCATCGCGAGGCCCACCCCGAGCACGAGGGCCGCACCGGCGAACAATGCGGGGGCGCCCCACCGCGAGGGCCGTGGGGCGGGCGGAAGGAGCGGTGCCTGGAGGGCCAGCGGTGCGTCAGGGGTGGGCGCGGCGACCAGGGGTGCCAGAGGGGTGCCCGTGGGTGCGATGGTGGGGTGGACTGCGCCAAGGGGCGACTGGACCGGGTCTTCTGCGGTGGTCTCGGAGGATGGCTCGGGCAAGGGCGCGTGGGCCCAGGGCGTGTCGCCTCGGAGCACAGACAGCAACACGGTGCAGTCCGGGATCCTGGCCTGCCGGTCCTTTTCGACGCAGCCACACAGAGCGGCGATCAGTGGAGGCGGCAGTTCGCGGGGGACACGGCGCAGGTCAGCCGGCCGGGCCGATGCGATCTCGGCGGCCACATGCAGCGGGTGGGACCCTCGGAACAGCCGCCGGCCTGTGACCATCTCGTGCAGGATGCAGCCGAGGGCGAAGACGTCGGCGCGCTGGTCGACCGCAGCGGCGTCCGCGACCTGCTCGGGTGCCATGTAGGCGGGTGTGCCCAGTCCCACTCCGGTGCGGGTGAGGCCGCGCGCGCTGCCGGCCAGTTCGGGGTGCTCGGCCAGCTCCTCCAGCAGTATCTTCGCGATGCCGAAGTCGGTGACCCGGGGCACCCATGCGCCGGCGCGACCTGCCACGAGCACGTTGCCGGGCTTGAGGTCGCGGTGCACGAGCCCCCGCTGATGGGCCACACCGACCGCCGACACGATCGCGGAGAACACCGCCATCACGTCGTCGACCGACAGTGGATGCTCTCGGCTGATCCAGTCGCCCAGCTCCGGACCGTCGACGTAGGGCATGAGCAGAGCGGGGGTGCCGCGCACGTCGAGCACATCGGTGACCGGCACGATGTTGGGATGGGACAGGTTGGCCTGGATTCGGCCCTCCTGGATGAGCCGCTCTCGCAGGTCGGGACGCGGCAGGCTCAGCACCTTGAGCGCGTGGTGGGACCCCAGCGTGCGGTGGCGCAGCAGGAACACCGCGGCATGTCCGCCATGGCCCAGTGGCTCGACGACTTCGTATCGCTCGAGGTGCTCTCCGGGCTGCAGCAAGCTGGCTCCGCGCGGTCACGTCCACCCGAAGAAGGGCGACGCGCACTCCACACCTCGGGTAACGCGTGGGCGCCTGTTTTCGCAGGAGCGCCGGCGCCGCCTCACCCGCCGGACGGGTCGGGCTCGCTGTCTGGAGTCGGAAGGGCGAGCCACGCCGAGGCATCGATGGTCGTGAGGTGGGAGACGGACACGTTGAGCGGAGCGCCCGGCCAGCGCGTGTCGATGATGCGCACCATCGGCGGCACATCGAGCTCGGTCTCCACCACCCAGGCGCGGTACCGCTCGCCGCCACGATGGAGCATCAACTCCGTGCCCACCTCCAACACATCGCCGTCCAGCACCACTTTCGGAACGCCCGCGATGTACTCGAGATGCAGAGTGTGGTCATTGTCCATGGGGGACTCGCAGGGTGGATGTGTCGGTGTGCGCCCCGGACTCGGGGAGGGTCCCCAAAGTATGATCGTTCTATGTATTGTGGAAGTCGTGAACTGGTATCAGTGAAGCCCACAATGGGGGGTGCTGCCCAAACCATCCTACGTTCTCACCGGCTCGCCCACCTCTGCCTTGGATGCGGCGATGCGCCCACCCCACCGCGTCGCGGGCACTGCAGACAGCTCGCGAACGCGAAAGGTCAGCGGAGCGCCCGGCCAGCGCGGGTCCACCACCCGCACGCGCGGAATGGGCGACAGCTCGGTCTCCACAATCCAGGCCCGGTACCACTCCGAGCCGCGACACAGGTGGATCTCGGTGCCCACCCGCACGGGCTCGCCTTCGAGGATGATGGTGGGCTCGCCGGCGATGTACTCCATCCGGAGGATCTGTTCGTCTGCGTAGCCTCCGCAGGAGTCCGCGTGTTGGCGCATGCCATCCCCCGTCGATTGATGACTGCCTCGATCTGGCTACGGACCCGGGGGGGGAGAAGCTGAGGTCGACAAAGTGGGGAATCCTGTCCAGGATCGGGGCTGGCTGGACCACAAGGAGGCTCTACCGCCGGCAGATCCGGCGCCAGTCGGTGACATCAAGGGGGTGGTAGCGCCGCGCTCGGGCCTGCCTGGCGCTCACCACGTAGGCCCAGGCGCGCAGGCTGCGGGCAAAGAGATCCTGCTGGCCGGCGCTGCCCGATGCGCCATCGTCGAGCCGTTGCACCTGCACCACCGTGCGTCGGTAGAGTCCGTTGGCCACCCCTTCGTACAGGTCGAGCACAGTGAGCAGACCGGGGGAGGGGTCGAGCACCAGCTCGCCGACAATGGCCTTGCCGCCGTTGTCTACGACAAGTGCCGGGTAGCCGGCTGGCACGCGGTAGAGCAGGCCCACGGTGGTCGCGGGCACCACGCGGCGGTCGGCGAGGTAGCCGTCCGCCTGCTGTCCGCGCATCAGCGAGCCGTAGACGAAGAGCGGAAGGTCGGCGGCCGGGGGGCGGGTGGGGCGCCTCACCAGTCGACGATGGGGGTGTCGAGCCGGTCGAGCCAGGCGTGCAGGGCGTCCTCCAGGGGCAGCAGGGACTCGTACACGATGCGGGCCTCCGGGTCCTCCTGGAGCTGGGCGAACAGCTCCTCGTCGAGCACGAGGCGCCGACCGGTGCGGCTCGCGATGCCGACGGCCCGGGCGGTGCTGGCAAGCTCGGAGTCGGTGAGTCCGCCATGAGGAGGACGGGACACCACCCAGTGTCGGGCGGAACCGAAGGCGCTGAAGACGGCGAGCATGGGTGCGAGCTCGGACCCCTGCCACCACACTGCCGGACGGTCTCCGGTCAGGCGGACCTGGAGCGGAGCGTCTGGGCGGCGGTCGAGGATGAGCAGCGCCGCGGTGAGCGCGAGGGCCGGGCAGGCCGTGATGAGCCGTAGGCGCAAGCTGAAGTTGTCGGGTACGAGTCGGGGGGTCGCGCCACCGGGAGACTGGAGGCCGGAGTGGAAGACCTTGGGCGCCTCCATGGGGTCGGGCAGGCGCACCCCGGCTGGCGCTGCCCGGTTGCGTCGGGCAAGGGCGTTGGCTGCCGTGACGCCGCCCGCGAAGGCGGTGATGTCGCCCGGAAAGGCGATGGGCAGTGCGCGGACGCCAAGGTTGTCGAGGAAGGCGCCGGTGGTCTTCGCCAGGGGAGCGCCCGCGGACTCGGCCCGGGGCAGCGCCTCTGCGATGCGACCTGGAAGCACGCGTGCCAGGGCTTTGTCGACGTCGTCGGGGGTGGGGAGTTGACCAAAGACGCGCAGGTCCCAGCTGCGGTACCTGCGCTGGTAGTGGACCCGCTCCCTGCGCTGCATGGGGGTGAGCGACTCCGGGGTGTGGCGGGCCAGTCGGAGCCAGCGGCGGTAGCCCGGCTCGGTGAGCGCCACGAGGACCGAGTCGCCGGCCACCTCGCGCCGCTGAACGGCTCCGCGGGTGATGACGAGGCGGTCGCCTACCCGGGTGGCATCGCCCCGCCGCACCGCCATCTCGGCGTAGGGGCCCAGCGGGACGTCGCGGGCGTCCATCTCGTCGAGCAAGGCGCGCAGGTGGCCGGTGCGGAGCTCGCCGTTGTCGAGGAGGCGGCGCAGCAGGCGGGCATAGACGTCGAGATTGTCCTCGTCGCCGCTGTTGTGGCGGACGGGAGTGGCCGGGGGACGGGGGGGCGGTCCGTCGTCGAGCTCCGGGGCGGCAGGTATTCGGCCGAATGGAAGCTGGAGCTGCTCGCCCTGGGGGGTGCGCGGGCTGGGGCGTCGACCGAATGCGGGCTCCAGCAGGCTCCGGATGGCGCTGGCGCGTCGGCGCGCGGTGCTCTCGGCCAGGTCGGGGTCGTGTTCCTGGATCCATTCGGCGATGGCCTCGGTGTCGGGCATCGTCTTGCGACCGAGCAGCAGGTCGCGGGCGGCCGGGGTGCGCCAGACCGCGTGGGCGTAGTGGCGGCGGCGCTGACGGGGCTCGGCGAAGGCGAGGGCGAGCCCGTGGCGGGTGAGCTGGACCTCGTGAACGCCCTGCAGCAGTCCGAGCCAGGCAGCGGCCTGGGTGTAGTAGTGGACTGTGCGAACCTCGACCTCGAGCACCTCTGCGAGGGCCCTCGGGCGCCGGAGCCCAGCCGCGACAAGGCCCACCAGCCGCATCAACAGGCGTGGGTTGTTCGCGTTGGGCAGGATGTCTGCCCGTTCCTTGCGGCTACTCATCAGACATCGGGGTGGACGCAGCTCCGGCCGGGCGCCGGGGCCCGGGTGCCCTCTGTCCACCAGGCTGGCGAGACATGCATGGGCAGGGTCTGAGGACGGCTCCGCAGCCGTCGTTTCCGCCGGAAGTCTATCCCCTGGGTGGCCCCCATGCCCAAGCAGCCTGCGTGGACCATGCAATCCACTCGAAGGGTGATCTTGACATGGCAAGACCAATGTCGTAGCTTCGCGATCCGCCCTCGGGTCTTCCGTCGGGCGCGTCGGAGGAAGGTGGCATGTCCCGCCTGTCGCGCAGGTTGCGGGTTTCTCGGATGTCGGCACCCACGCTGCCGGCCCCAGCCGAGATGCGCCGCCTCGACACCGCGGTCCGTGGTCGTGCGGCCCGGGCTGTGCGAGCACGCCTGCGCCGGATGGAGCCCGTGGTGCTGGTGGCGCCTCCCTGGGCCGCTGTCCCCCGATTCCTGGAGGAGCTGTCGCTCGACCTCGCTGTGGGAGAGCCCGCGGTGGGCTGTCGCGTCGTCAGCTTTCGGGCGGCCTACTCGCGTCCGCGTGCCGAAGCCTGGCAGCTCACCCTGCAGCTCTTTGGACAGCTCGGTCAGCGGGGATGGCACCGCGCCGCACCGGTCACCGTGGCCGACCGCCGTGGCTTCCGGTGGGCGCTCGAGTCCCTGCTGGAACAGGCCCACAGCACCTCCCCCCACCGCGTCGCTCTGCTGGCGCGCGACGTCGAGGCTCTCCCGGTCGACATCCTCGAGGATGTGGCCGCAGCCTGGTCGGCCTACCGCAGCCGCCACCCCGTCGACCGGCGGTGTGCGGTCCTGTTGGCCACCAGCGAGTCCGCAGGCTGGCTGCATCTCGGCAATGCCCCGAAGGTGGAGCTGGTCGATTTCGCTACCGATGAGGCCGAGCGGACCATCACCGGGCGCACAGGTCCCCTGCCAAAGGCCGAGCTGCAGGCGGTCACGCGCCTCACCGGCGGCATCCCCGGGGTGGTCGAGAAGGTCGCGGCGGCTGCCCGTCGTGCCCGCCGCCTGCCCACCACCGCCGCCGAGGTGGGCGGTCGCTTGCGGATCTCGGTGGCCGACGGACGGGGGCGGTAGGGGGAGTCGTCGGTGGTGTGGGCCAGGTGGGCCTCGGCGCGCTCCGGGGCGTCGAACGGGGCGGTGCCGTGCAGCTCGCGGTGCAGCCAGTCGAGGTCTTGCATCGTCACCAGGTGGCCCACGCCCTTGAGCGTGTCGTAGCCCTCCCAGAACGGCGCGGGGCGGGGACGGGAGCCGCAGCAGATCAGCAGCTTGTCGTAGGAAACCGGGGGCAGCCCGCCGGCCAGGGTGACGGTCTTCGCCGCGGGGTCGACGCCGGTGGCCCGGGCGCGCACGCGCTGCAGGCGCAGTCGCTCGTAGACGTCGCGCTCGAGGGGCTCGATGTCTTTGTGGGCGAGCTGACCACACACCACGTACATCAGCGCGGTGCGGCTGAAGAAGTGATCGGACTCCTCGCTGATCACGGTGATGGTTCCGCCCTCGTCGCGGCGGCGCAGCTCGAGGGCCGCCTCCATGCCGGCCACGCCGTTGCCGATGATCACGTAGTTCACGGGACGACTCTCCTCGGGTGCAGGCCCCACCCTACCCAAGGTGGCGGCCGCGCATCCCTCCGTACGTCCCTTACGTCTGCTCGGTTACCGCGGATCTGTGCCG
>ENA-OWNT01000902-OWNT01000902.1-seawater-metagenome-genome-assembly--contig:-NODE-902-length-48489-cov-5.577316_pt1 | contig 48489 bp, 37 predicted proteins | sample MGYA00238136_ERZ651165 | MGnify/ENA primary metagenome ERZ651165 (study PRJEB26861, sample SAMN08777766) | seawater metagenome | isolation source: coastal seawater | place: USA: Florida | collected... | reverse complement strand
CCTACTACTGACACTTCGCCTACACGGGTACGAACCAGTGTGCCTTGGTCACTAATAAGCATAATTTCATTGGTTTCATCCACTTGAACAGCACCAACTACTTTACCGTTTCGCTCAGATACCTTAATTGAAACAACACCTTGTGTTGCACGGCTCTTCGCTGGGTAATCTTCTAGTGGTGTACGCTTACCGAAACCGTTTTCAGTTGCTGTAAGAATAGGCCCGTCACCCTTAGGAACAATAAGTGATACCACTTTTTGACCATCCTGCAGACGAATACCACGAACACCGGTTGCAGTTCTTCCCATTGGACGAAGCGCAAGAAGCTCCTCACCTGTCTCTGGGTCGCGTTTCACTTCACCCGTTTCGCTGTCGCGAAGCTTCTCGTTGAAGCGAACTACTTTACCTGCATCAGAGAACAACATGATGTCGTCATCACCATGTGTGATGTCAACGCCAATTAGCTCATCACCTTCGTTTAGATTTACAGCGATGATACCGCTTGAACGAGGACGAGAATATAGGCTTAGATCAGTCTTCTTAACGGTACCGTTCGCTGTTGCCATTAACACGAACTTACCTTCTTCAAATTCTTTAATTGGAAGAATGGCAGTAATACGTTCATTGTCTTCAAGCGGCAAAATGTTAACGATTGGACGTCCACGAGCGTTACGGCTAGCGAACGGCAATTGATACACTTTTAACCAATATAAGCGACCACGGGTAGAGAAACACAGAATGTGATCGTGGGTGTTTGCAACAAGAAGCTTTTCAATGAAGTCTTCGTCTTTCATCTTCGTAGCTGACTTACCACGACCGCCACGGCGCTGTGCTTCATAGTCTGTAAGCTTCTGATATTTAACATAGCCTTCACGAGAAAGCGTTACTACAACGTCTTCTTGTTCAATCAAATCTTCTATATCAATATCGTGGCTTGCTGCAGTAATTTCAGTACGACGCTCATCACCAAATTCATCACGTACTTTTTCAAGCTCTTCTTGAATCACTTCCATCAAACGCTCAGGGCTGTTTAGGATGTGAAGAAGTTCAGCAATGATCTCTAGAAGCTGTTTATATTCTTCTAGAATTTTTTCGTGCTCTAGGCCCGTTAGTTTGTGAAGGCGTAGGTCAAGAATAGCCTGTGCTTGCTGCTCAGTAAGGTAGTATTTGCCGTCGCGAATACCAAATTCTGGCATTAACCAGTCTGGACGTGCGGCGTCATCACCTGCACGCTCAAGCATTTGCGCTACATCACCTAAGTTCCAACCCTGTGCAACAAGTGATTTTTTCGCATCTGCAGGGCTTTGTGACGCCTTGATCAACTCAATAATTGGGTCGATGTTGGCTAGCGCAATAGCTAGGCCTTCTAAGATATGTGCACGATCACGTGCTTTACGTAGTTCAAACACAGTACGGCGTGTCACCACTTCACGACGGTGAAGAATGAACGCTTCAAGCGTTTCTTTAAGGTTGAATACCTTTGGCTGACCGTTATCTAGCGCAACCATGTTGATACCAAATACCGTTTGAAGCTGGGTATTGGCATATAAATGGTTTAGAAGAACCTCAGCAGACTCATTGCGCTTAACTTCGATAACAATACGCATACCGTCTTTATCAGACTCGTCGCGTAGTGCCGAAACGCCTTCAATTCGCTTCTCTTTAACAAGCTCGGCAATCTTCTCAATTAGGCGAGCTTTGTTTACCTGATAAGGAATTTCGTTAACAACAATGGTTTCTTTGCCGTTAGAATCTGTTTCAATTTCTGCTTTAGCGCGAAGGTAAATCTTACCACGACCAGTGCGGTACGCATCTTCGATACCTTTACGGCCACTGATCATTGCAGCAGTCGGGAAATCTGGCCCAGGAATATGCGTCATCAAGTCATCAATGGTTATTGATGGATCTTGGATTAATGCAACACAACCATTGATCACTTCAGTAAGGTTGTGAGGCGGAATATTTGTCGCCATCCCTACCGCGATACCAGATGAACCATTCACAAGTAGGTTTGGTACCTTAGTAGGTAATACTTCAGGAATGTGCTCAGTACCATCGTAGTTTGGCACAAAGTCGACAGTTTCTTTATCTAAATCCGCAAGAAGTTCATGCGCAATTTTCGCCATACGTACTTCGGTATAACGCATTGCAGCTGCTGAGTCACCATCGACAGAACCGAAGTTACCTTGACCGTCGACCAACATATAGCGAAGCGAGAATGGCTGCGCCATACGAACAATCGTATCGTAAACAGCTGAATCACCATGTGGGTGATATTTACCGATTACATCACCTACCACACGGGCAGATTTTTTATATGGTTTATTGAAGTCGTTTTTCAACTCGTTCATTGCATACAGCACACGACGGTGTACTGGTTTCAAACCATCTCTAACGTCAGGCAATGCTCGCCCAACAATAACGCTCATCGCGTAATCGAGGTACGAGTTCTTTAACTCTTCCTCAATATTAACGGGGAGGATTTCTTTAGCGTTATCAGACATAAACTGCTTAATCCCTTTATCTTAATTTGTTCTGCGTTTTCCTTGCAGCCACTTTACATGAACGTGAAAGCGGCTCATAGGCGCGCACTGTTATTATTATGTGGGTCATAATCGTGCTTCGAGTGTACCACTTGATGACACATTTATGTAGCGCTTAATTACGCATATTAATTAACTAAAAGGCAAGCGATTATTTTTCGCTCAGGCGACATCATAAAAAGCGTTAATCTGAATAAAAACAGTAAAACCCAGCGTAAATTTACGATATGTTAAAGAGAGAGATATTAAGGATTGTTTTTTACTTATGACAAACGTCGATCAACAAGAAATCAGCAAGTTTTCAGAGCTCGCTTCACGCTGGTGGGACCCAGAGGGTGAATTTAAGCCACTTCATTTAATCAATCCACTTCGACTTGATTTCATCAATCAACACTGTGAAGGTTTATTTGAGAAAAAAGTCGTTGATATAGGCTGTGGCGGCGGCATTCTTGCCGAGTCGATGGCAAAAGCGGGCGCTGTGGTTACAGGGCTTGATATGGCAGAAGCCTCTTTAGAAATTGCGAAGTTACACGGTCTTGAATCGGGCGTAAAGGTTGACTATGTATGTTCAACCGCTGAAGCATTTGCCGAAGAGCATGCTGGCACATTTGATGTAGTGACCTGTATGGAAATGTTAGAACACGTTCCCGACCCTGCTTCAGTGGTTAGCGCATGTGCAAAACTGGTGAAACCAGGTGGGCACGTATTTTTCTCTACGCTTAATAGAAATATTAAGTCGTATCTTATGGGGATCGTAGGTGCAGAGTATGTACTTAAACTTGTGCCTAAGGGCACGCACGATCATTCTAAATTCATCAAACCTTCTGAGCTTATGACAATGACCGATCAAGCGGGTTTGTTGCCACGAGATATGACAGGACTTCATATGGACCCTGTCTCACAAGGCTTTTACCTTTCATCAAACAATGTTGATGTAAATTACCTACTATATACAGTATCGCAAGAATAATTTAACACTATATATTGGGTTGAGGTGATATTTTAAACACCATATATCGTGTTTTTATAAAAACGGGATTCTAAGAATAAATTAATTTTTTTCTTCATCAATTTTAGAAAAATGCTTGCAATCCCGTTGTTTTGCGCTTTTACAAAGCTCAAAAGTTAGTTATCACTAACGTAAATTTCATGCCAGTTTGAGTGCTTGAAATACCACCAGATATTGGGTTGCATTCGAAGCAAAACCTCACTATCTTGTGCTTAGTCCAGACAGCGATCCACCGTTAAAATTTTGGGATCTAACATGATCGCGTAGCGATACGCCAATCAGTACCACTGGAAAAATTACAAAGACATATTTAGCAGTCTTCACTGACCTAACACAGGTTTCAGTCTAGGCAGCATTTTTGCGTGCATCTTCTAATGAGCAGCGCGCAAATAAACAAAAACACAAATTAAAATGAAAATGGGCAAGAGCCCACGCTTCAAGCGCTAACAGACAAACGGCCAGTAACATGAACAACAACTTATTCGTTACCAAACGCAACGGTGAAAAAGAGTCAATCGACTTAGAGAAAATCCACAAAGTCGTCACATGGGCAGCCAAAGGACTGAAAAACGTTTCTGTTTCTCAAGTGGAGATCAAGGCACAAATTCAGTTTTTCGATGGCATTAACACCAGCGAAATTCATGAGACACTGATCAAGTCAGCGGCCGATCTTATTTCTACAGATGCTCCTGATTACCAATATCTCGCAGCACGTCTGGCTATCTTCCATCTTCGTAAGAAAGCCTACGGTCAATTCGAGCCTCCTGCGCTTTTCGAGCACGTTGGTAAAATGGTTGAAGCGGGTAAATACGATCAACACCTTTTGGAAGACTACACACCAGAAGAATTCGCAGAAATGGACAGCTATATTGACCATTGGCGCGACATGAACTTCAGCTACGCGGCCGTTAAGCAGCTTGAAGGCAAATATCTGGTACAAAACCGTGTAACGGGCGAAATATACGAAAGCGCTCAGTTTCTTTACATTCTAGTTGCGGCATGTTTATTCGCAAAGTACGACAAAGCAGAGCGAATGGACTACATTCGTCGTTTCTACGATGCAGCATCAACATTCAAGCTATCTCTACCTACGCCTATTATGGCCGGCGTACGTACACCTACTCGTCAGTTCAGTTCTTGCGTACTTATCGAAACCGGTGACAGCCTAGACTCTATCAACGCGTCTGCAAGCGCTATTGTAAAATACGTGAGTCAACGTGCAGGTATTGGCGTAAACGCTGGTCGTATTCGTGCACTAGGAAGCCCTATCCGCGGCGGTGAAGCATTCCATACTGGTTGTATTCCTTTCTATAAGTACTTCCAAACGGCGGTTAAAAGCTGTTCACAAGGCGGTGTTCGCGGTGGCGCAGCAACCCTGTTCTACCCTATCTGGCATATGGAAGTTGAATCGCTTCTTGTACTGAAAAACAACCGAGGGGTTGAAGAAAACCGTGTTCGTCATCTAGATTACGGTGTTCAGTTCAACAAACTGATGTATCAGCGCATGATGAAAGATGGCTATATTTCACTATTTAGCCCATCTGACGTTCCAGGTTTGTATGATGCATTCTTCGCTGATCAGGATAAGTTTGAAGAACTTTACGTTAAATACGAAAACGACGACAGCATTCGCAAGAAACAGATTAAAGCGATGGAGTTGTTCAGCTTGTTTATGCAAGAGCGTGCAAGTACAGGTCGTATTTATCTACAAAACGTAGATCATTGTAATACTCACAGCCCGTTCAATCCAGAAGTTGCGCCAGTTCGTCAAAGTAACCTTTGCTTAGAGATTGCACTGCCTACTAAGCCGCTTCAGCATGTTAACGATGAAAACGGTGAAATTGCGCTTTGTACACTATCTGCATTTAACCTAGGCGCTATCGAATCGTTAGACGAGTTCGAAGAGCTTGCAGACTTAGCCGTACGTGCACTTGATAACCTACTAGATTACCAAGACTATCCTGTTCCAGCTGCATACAATGCCACTATGGGAAGACGTACACTAGGTGTTGGTGTAATCAACTTTGCTTACTACCTAGCTAAAAATGGCGTTAAGTATTCTGATCACAGCGCAAACGGTCTTGTCCACCGTACCTTTGAAGCTATGCAGTACTATCTATTGAAGGCTTCGAACAACCTTGCGAAAGAAAAAGGCGCATGTCCGAAGTTTAATGAGACAACCTACTCGCAAGGCATTATGCCAATCGACAGCTATAAGAAAGATCTTGATAGCGTTTGTAATGAACCTCTACATTACGATTGGGATGCGCTTCGAGAAGAAATCAAAACACACGGTCTGCGTAACTCAACGCTATCAGCATTGATGCCGTCAGAAACTTCTTCACAGATTTCTAACGCCACCAATGGTATTGAGCCACCGCGTGGCTTCATTAGCATTAAATCGAGCAAAGACGGTGTTCTGAAGCAGGTTGTTCCTGAGTACGAAACACTGAAAGACCAATACGAGCTACTGTGGGACATTCCATCAAACGACGGTTACCTTCAGCTAGTTGGTATTATGCAGAAGTTTATTGACCAAACTATCTCTGCTAACACAAATTACGACCCAAGCCGTTACGAAGGTAATAAGGTACCGATGAAGCTATTGCTTAAAGACCTTCTTACTACGTACAAGCTTGGCGTTAAAACACTTTACTACCATAACACTCGTGATGGTGCATCAGACACATCTGCACTAGATGCAAAAGCGAATGTACCATTACCACGCCAAGAGGAAGTGGTAGTAGAGGAAGACGATGATTGTGCAGGCGGTGCGTGTAAAATATAACAATAGCACGCACTATCTTGTAAGGTGACAAGCGCATAAAATAGCGTTTGTCACCATGAAGTTTCGCAGCAAGAACACTAATAATAATTCGCGTTAATCACTAAGTTTTTAGTTAGGTCATCATGAAATACACTACGTTTAATCAACAAAGTACAAATCCATTGGTTGAGCCAATGTTTTTCGGTAACCCGGTAAACGTTGCTCGCTACGACCAGCAGAAGCATGCCATTTTCGAAAAGCTTATTGAGAAACAAATAAGCTTCTTTTGGCGTCCAGAAGAAGTTGACGTGTCTCGTGACCGCGTAGACTTTCAAAAGTTAACCGACCCTGAAAAGCACATTTTCATCTCTAACCTAAAGTATCAAACGTTGCTTGATTCGGTACAAGGTCGCAGTCCAAATATTGCGTTCCTGCCGATTATCTCGCTTCCAGAGTTAGAGACTTGGGTAGAGACATGGTCATTCTTTGAAACTATTCACTCTCGCTCTTACACGCATATTTTGCGTAACCTTTTCTCAGATCCGAGTGAAATTTTTGAAGACATCGTAGTGAATGACGAAATTAAGCGCCGTGCGGCAGATATTTCTAAGTACTACGACGACCTTATTTTTGCCACTCAGCTTTGGCAAACACAAGGCGAAGGTGTTCACACAGTTAATGGTTCTACATACACCGTTAACATGTACGAACTAAAGAAAAAGCTTTTCTTGTGCATGAATTCTGTAAATGCACTTGAAGCAATTCGCTTCTATGTTTCTTTTGCTTGTACTTTTGCGTTTGCGGAGCGCAAGTTGATGGAAGGTAATTCTAAGATTATTCGCCTTATTGCACGAGACGAAAACCTTCACCTTTCTTCTACTCAGCACATTCTAAACCTTTGGGCTAAAAGCAAAGACGACCCAGACATGGCCCAAATCGCTGAAGAGTGTAAAGATGAAGCTCGCGATATCTTTATGAACGCTGTTGAACAAGAAAAACAGTGGGCGGATTATTTGTTCCAGAACGGTTCAATGATTGGCCTTAATAAAGAGATCCTTTGCCAATATGTTGAATACATAGCTAATCAACGAATGACTGCCATTGGTCTTGATGCGCCATTTGATGTAAGCAGCAACCCTCTGCCTTGGATGAACAACTATCTTAACTCTGACAACGTTCAAGTTGCCCCTCAAGAGTCTGAGATTAGTTCTTACCTTGTAGGTCAAATTGATTCTGCGGTAAGCGAAGACGACTTTGCTGATTTTGAGCTGTAAATATACAGTTCAATGAGTAGCCCGCCAGAAAGGCTTCGCATCAACGTTGTTGATGTGGGGCCTATTGATGCCCCTGCCGATAAAACTATTCTTACAGCACTTGAAGCTGCTGACGTTCATATTCACTATCATTGTCGTGAAGGTTTTTGTGGTGCATGCAGAACGAAGCTTATTGAGGGTGAAGTAGAATACACTACTGATCCGTTGGCCTTTATTGACGACGATGAAATACTGCCCTGCTGCTGTGTGGCGAAATGCCCGCTGACTATTAAAGTGCCTTTGTAGTTTACGTCGTTTGTAATGGACGCCACCTTCCGGCAGCGTCATAACGCTTGCTTCTAACCAATCTTATTGGTCAATATCGTCAACCGCGCCTTTGCCTTTACGCTTTTCTTTCATTAATTCCCTTTCGTATTCACGTTTATCTTTTGCTGCTTCTCGCTTTTTCTTTTCTATCGACTTTCTCAACTCACGCTCTTCCTTCGCGCGCTCTCTTTCGAATTCTCGTTCTTCCTTCGCTCGCTCTCTGTCGTATTCACGCTCTTCTTTAGCGAGTTCTCTCTTTAATTCCCGCTCTTCTTTTGCTCGCTTTCGTTTAAATTCACGTTCATCTTTCGCTAGCTCACGCTGCAGCTCTCGTTGTTCTTTAGCAGCTTCGCGTTCTAACTCAGCTTCTTCCTTTGCTGCTTCACGCAATAACTCTCGTTTCTCCTTTGACAGTTCACGCTCTCGCTCCTGTAGCGCTTTTCTCTTCTCTTTAATAATTGTTTCTTTGTCTTTAAACCTTTCGTTTATCTCAGCTTCTTGCTCTTGCGAGTAAGCAACACTAGAAAGCATCATGCTGACCATTACTAATACAACTATCTTTAATGATTTTATTTTCATTGTACGTGCCTTAAACCTTTCCATGAGCGAGCAGAAGCTTGCTAAGTTATATATCAATAGAGCGCTCTTTCTACTCGCTTAGACGATGTAAAATTTATTACGCGTGTACAAATATCAAGCAGCGCATGTTCGAGATTAAAACAAGCACTTACGTTGTTCAACACACAATTCAGACTAACAATAAGAAAGCGTGCGAAATCGCTTCATACTCTCACTACGTAACTGATGAAGGTTTTTGTATTGAGGAAGGTGGTGCGCCATACCATTTGGTAAAAGCACGCCTAAAATTTGAGGGGTCTGCATAGCCTAATTTATCCGCTGTTTGCTGCACACTTAACTGTTTAATATGTAACAGTTCATAAGCGCGATGTTTAAGAAAACTATCGCGCTCTTGCTTAAAACTTGTTCCTTCAGTGCCAAGTTGACGGTGTAAAGTGCGCTTGCTCACTCCCAGCGCGTTTGCAGCCTCATCAAGTGTTGGAATGCGCTCTTTTGCACACTCAAAATGTAACTTGAGTTTATTGGTAAGGGTATCCGTACAAACCCGCTCTCGCTCTTTTTCACATAATTGCACCGCATATTCAAAGCTAACAGGATCGCTTCCCTTTAATGGTAGAACGGCATTTTTGGCATTAATTACTACCCCACATATGGGCTGATTATACTTACAGTCATAGTCAGTAGTAATACGTTGGCTAATTTCATCTTCATGCTTTTCATAATCAAACAATAAAGTCGTGATTATACGTGCGTTGCCTGATTGCAAAATCGTACGATGTAAATTGATAAAAGCTGCAGTTAATACATCTATAAAGAAAAAGTGGGTCTCATCACGCCAGTAGCTATCAACAACATTTACCGTGATAACGTCGTCATTCTCAGCAATTGTAAGTGATATTCCGGGAATGAGCACTTCAATGTATCGTTGCACCAACTTGATAATATCTACACCAGTGTTGCAGTTCATAATGGCCAATCCGAATGAGCCATGATGAATAGGCTGTAGTGCAGCGCCAAGTAAAATGCCTGGAGACAGAATGCCTTTCTGTTTAATTATATGAGAAATAAGACGGCTGAAAAAAGCGCCATCAATACTGGATTGCAAAGACGTATAAGAAGAAATATCTGAGCCTAGATCACTAAAACACTCGCTTAAACATACCCCCTGTTTCGCAAGCACATTACTAAATTGCATTATGTAAAATGTTGGAACTTTGTGGATGGTTGTCTTCATTACCAGCCTGCTCTACCTCTTTGCATTAAACGAGACTAATTCAGTTATTCTTTTTTGGCAATAAATGACCGCATAAAGTCAATTAATACTCTCTTGTTTTTTCAGATTCTATTTCACACTGAGAAAAAATATTTGAGGGTAACGTTGTGCTGCATTACTTAAAGTTCTTTAACTTCTATTTTGCTGTTTCTCTTGGCCTAATTTCGATATGGCTTGGAGGCATGTATATTGTGTACGGTTATTTAATTTATCTCGCATTTTACGTCATTGGTGATGCTCTGTTAGGTGATGACGTTTCAGAGCCGCCGCTGCTAAATGATACTCTGCTGCGCTATATGCTTTATAGTGCTTTGCCGTTAAGTACCGTTATTTTCATTTCTAGCCTGTGGTTAGTAATGCCTACTGATGGCGTAGTTTGGCATTTTATTACTCCCTATTTACCTGACATGGTAATAAATGCAAAACAAACAACAACGTGGTGGCAAATAGCGGTAGCTGTTCCATTTTTAGGGCTTATGTTAGGCGGTGTTGCTACCGTTGTTGCGCACGAGTTAGTCCATAAAATAGGTAACCCGATGTCAGTTACTATTGGACGCTGGCTACTTGCATTTAGCTTTGATGCAAACTTTTCAGTGGAGCACGTGTATAACCATCACATTAAAGTTGCTACCGCCGATGACCCCGCTACCGCTCCAAGAGGAAGAAACGTTTACAGCCATTTTATAAAAGCGTTTATCGGGACGCAGAAAGCAGGTTGGCAAATTGAAAAAAAGCGCCTTACACGAAAAAAACTGTCGGTTATAAGTTGGCAAAACGCCTGTATACGTGGGTGGCTAATGAGCGCGACACTTTTAGCCATTGCATATTTGATAGCAGGTGTTTTAGGTATGCTTATGTCTATTGCCGTCGGTTTGAGCGCTAAGTTTACTCTGGAAATTGTAAACTACATGGAGCACTACGGTTTAGTTCGAGATCCTAAACAGCCTGTAAGGCCCCGTCATTCTTGGAACTCAAACCGTCGTGTAAGCTGTTGGACCATGTTTAATTTACCACGTCATAGCCATCACCATGCACAAGGTGCAGTGCCATTTGAAAAGCTGAAAGCACTTCCCGACTCGCCTGAAATGATTGGTGGTTATATTTCGACTATGGGAATAGCACTGATACCTCCGCTTTGGTTCCGCATAATGGAGAAAAAATTGGCACACTGGGACGCGCATTTTGCCAATGAAGAGGAACGCAGCATTATTGCTAAACAGAACACATAAATCATTTAAACTACAATAGACAAACCCACATCAACCTTTGATTGATAGGTTTTTACTTATACTCCACTATTAATAAACGAAAATTGACTGTTAAATGTCATAATTTAGACTAATTAAAATTGGAATTTTTAATACGTGGAGTTTATATGTCTAAGGCTACCCTTTTCTCTGGCTTTACCTGCAATAGTCTTGAATTAGACAACAGAATAGTTATGGCGCCTATGACCCGCCAATTTTCACCCAACGGTGTACCCACTTCTGATGTTGCAGCATATTACAAGCGCCGTGCACAAGGTGGTACAGGGTTAATCATAACTGAAGGCACCACTGTAAATGACGCCGTTGCCACAATGGATGCCAATATACCTCAGTTTCATGGCAGCGAGGCATTGGCAGGCTGGAAAAAAGTTGTTGAAGAAGTGCATGCAGCAGGTGGAAAGATAATGCCTCAACTGTGGCACGTAGGTATGGCTCGTGTTGCTGAGAAGGCCCCTTTCCCTGAACTTCCCAGCGCAGGTCCTTCAGGCCTCTTTAAGCCTGGAAAACAAGGTGCAGAGCCTATGACTCAGCAGCATATTGAATCGGTTATTGCAGCATTTGCTCAAGCGGCAGCAGATGCACAAGCGATGGGTATGGATGGTATTGAGATCCACGGTGCCCACGGTTATTTAATCGACCAATTCTTCTGGGAAGGTACTAACCAACGAACTGACAGTTGGGGCGGCAATATGGAAAACCGAAGTCGTTTTGCTGTTGAAATAATCAAAGCAATTCGCAGTGCCACATCACCAGACTTTCCTATTGTGCTACGTTACTCACAATGGAAGCAGCAAGATTATACTGCAAAGCTTGCTGTTACACCGCAAGAGTTAGAAGCCTTCTTACTGCCACTAAGTGATGCAGGTGTAGACATCTTTCATTGCTCGCAGCGTCGTTATTGGGAAAATGAATTTGAAGGGAGCGATTTGAACCTTGCCGGATGGACAAAGAAGATCACTGGGAAACCAACGATAACCGTAGGGTCTGTAGGTTTGAATGACGACTTTTTTGGCGCTTTTAAGGGACAAAATTCAGAGACGCGATCAATTGACGATTTAGTTGAGCGTTTAGGTGAAGGTGAATTTGATCTTGTCGCCGTAGGTCGTGCTTTACTTCAAGATGCTGAATGGGTAAACAAGATCAAAAATGAACGTTTAGATGAGCTTCAGACCTACTCTGCCAGCTCTTTAGCCTCGTTATCATAAACATCAAAACATCGCCTATGTTTTGTCTTGAGGGGGTTGTGGCAAACGCTATTGCCGCGCCTTCTCGAATTTTAGCGCTTCACTTTGAAGATAGTTCTCTATGTTTTCTTTGCTAAGTGGTTTAGACAAGTAATACCCCTGACCATAATCACAACCCATAGTTTTTAAAATTACCAGCTGCTCTTTTGTTTCAATACCTTCTGCAACAACCTTTATGCCCAGCTTCTTAGCCATTACGATAATGGCCTCGCACAGCACCTTATCGTTACTCACTTCTGTCATGGAATGTACAAAACTACGGTCAATTTTTATGATATCAGTGGGGAATTTCTTCAAATAGGAAATTGAGGAAAAGCCTGTGCCGAAGTCATCTAGGGCAATCCCTACACCAGCTTGCCTAAACTGAAACAACTTCTTAGACACGGTATCATTGGCATCCATCAAAAGGTTTTCTGTAATCTCTAACACAATAGCGTTTGCAGATAGTCCTTTTTCCAATAAAACATTCAGCCAATCCATAATACTAGGTTGCGAGCTAAAATAGTGGCTTGGAGACGTATTAATACTTATCTGGATCTCATTGTTAAAGCGCTTACGCCACCGCATGGCATCATTTACGACTTCATCGAAAACCCAATTGCTTATCTCAACGATTACTCCAGACTCTTCTGCAATTGGAATAAATTCGTCAGGGCGAATAATTCCTTTGTCTGGATGCTTCCAACGAATAAGCGCTTCAACTTTACTACATTTTCCAGAAGCAAGGTCGTGTATAGGTTGGTATTCGAGGTAAAACTGTCTTTCTTCAATTGCCGTTCGTAAATCGGCTTTTATCGATAATCGCTTTAGTGCTACTGACTGCATTTCCTCTGAATAAAATTGGCAATTGTTTTTTCCTTTTGACTTCGCACTGTACATGGCCTGGTCAGCATTTTTCACCAAATCAGAAACGGCCATGGCATCATCTGGGAAGAGTGATACTCCAATACTGACACTTGTATGTACAACCTGTCGCTGCAACGTATAAGGCGCTGAGATAGTATTTAAAAGGTTTTCTATAACACCGTCTAAGCTCTTATGACTGTCAAGGTTACCAATAAGAATAATAAATTCATCACCACCAAATCGACTCACCACGTCTTCATTGCGCAAACAACTAGTAATACGTGTTGCACAATCATTAAGCAGTAAATCACCGACATCGTGACCTAGCGTATCATTGACGTCTTTAAAATTATCGAGGTCAAGAAACAGCACAGCGACTTTGTTGTTTTGCCTCAATGCCGACGCCATTAACTGTGTTAACCGTCCTTCCATAAAACTACGGTTCGGCAACCCGGTCAGTTTATCAAAATTAGCTTGCTTCCAAATGACCTTATTAGAGGTATCACGCTCAATAGCAATGCTGGCAATATGAGCAAATTGCTCAATCAATGTGATGGCACTTTTAGAGGGTGTCGTTTTTTTATGATGATAAATTGCGAAGGTTCCCAATACTTCATTCTTTGGACCTTGGATTGGTTGGGACCAGCACGAGCCTAAATTGGCTTTGGCAGCAAGCTCTGCCCATGGTTTCCAGAATTCGTGGGTTGAGATATCCTCAACAATGGTGAGTTCGTTATGAAACGCAGAGTTCCCACAAGATCCAACGCCATGACCTATTTGCACACCGTCGATAGCATCATTATAAAAGTCTGGTAAAGAAGGTGCAGCACCTAACCTTAATCTATCGCCCTCAAGTAGCAAGATACTGCAGTAATACCCCTTATACTCTTTCTCAATCTGCAATACGATCGTGCGGAGAATATCGTAAAGAGACTCTGAAGAGACGACCTTTTCTAATATTTCGCTGCGCACGCGCACTAGCTTTTGCGCCTGTTCAAATTGAGACTGGTACTGGTGAAGTTCGACTAGCAGTGCTTCAGAATCGTCGCGCAACAATTCAGTCTCAACCATCTTCCCCAAATCAATTAGTGATTTTAAATCATCATCGCTAAAGCTTTTCGTAGAAGAATGAAAAACACAAAGTGTGCCGATGGCTTGATCATCAATAATTAAGTTAACGCCAGCATAGAATCGGATGCCAGGCTCTTCTGTAACAAAAGGGTTATCCTTAAATCGTTTATCTGTAAGTGTATCTGGAACGATGAGAAATGATTTTTCAGCAATAGTGTGAGCACACAACGCCACATCACGAGGTGTTTGCTCGACCACTAAGTTCACAGTAGATTTAAACCATTGTCTATCTGAATCTATCAGCGATATAGACGCAAAGTCACAGCTAAAAACTGACTTAGCAAGACGGGTTATCCTATCGAAACGTTCTTCCTTTGACGTATCCAGAATATTGAGTCGATAAAGTGCTTTTAAACGTTGTTCCTCGTTGATAAGCACGGATGGCTTGGTCAATAAATTCTCTCAATGATTATATAAAACACATCTAGTTGTTCCTAAAATTACACTAGATTCTTTCTAGAATAAATAACATAGCGGCTTATCGTGTCTACCATCGGCCTAAATATACAAAGCACTTCAATGACAACAGTGAGAATAATAAAGCTCTGCGCCACATTTTACGCCCTTCACAATTGCTAAACATAATACGGCTCTCTAATTCATACTGATCAATAACATCATTTAGCGGTGCCATTAAGTTAGATTCAGATAATTATAAAAACAAAAGATCGATGCGCGATGAGTCCACTGTGGTCTGTACGACTTCTCTAGAATGGACTTGTTTTATGCTTTGCGAGCAAGAAAAATACCACAAAGCGTTAAAATACAAGACGCTGTTATAAACAGCGTAATGGGCTCTTGCAGAAAAACCGCACCCATTATTAACGCGATAACCGGTACAGACAATTGAACCACAGCGGCTGTTGTAGTTTGAATAAGCGGAAGACATCGATACCATACAACGTACCCACACGCCGACGCTAGCGCCCCTGATAAAAATGCATAAAGCACCCCGGAACTATCTACGGGTGTTTCAACTTCGGTGTAAGAAAAAATAGTGCTGAAGACCGCTGACGAGAGAAGAACGAGTATTGTACCCACAACAAAGTTCCCCGTAGTAGATATCACAGGAGAAAGAGTGCGCTTACCATTGATGGTATAAACACCCCACGCAATTCCCGATAACACCATAATGAAAGCTGCTTCTAAAGACGGTGTCGTGGCGCTTGGCATCATTAGCATGGTTACGCCACATATCGCCATCGAAAAACCAATGCACTGCTTAATACTGAAACGCTCTTTACGTAGCAAGCTGGCGACAAACAAAGTGAGTTGTACTGTACCGAATAATAGCAGTGCGCCGGTACCGGTCGATAGTGAAATGTAAGCAAAAGAAAAACAAATGGCATAGATAAACAGTGCGACACCGTTTATTAAGCTGTCTTTGTTGAATACTACTTTTAACGTTAAAGGCTTCTCTTGAATACCTTTTACCGCTGAAAGCGCCAAGAGTGTTAACGCACCAAAACCCAGGCGAAAAAGCGTAAAGCTTGCAGGATCAATATCTGTGGACGTGAGTGCGAGTCGGCAAAACAGAGAGTTTGCTGCGAACGCTACCATGGCGAGCGTAATCCAACAGAATAAGGCCATACGTGGTGCGTCCTTTTTTTGTTTTAGGTATAACGTTTTTCTACTCACAAAAAAGAGGACCTTGTTGGTCCTCTTTTTCTTTCAATTTACATGGCGATGAAATCTAAAGCGCAAGCCCTAGACGCTCAGCCACTTCGATGTAGGTTTCAACCACCGAACCCAGACCCTGTCTAAAACGGTCTTTGTCCATTTTCTTACGGGTTTCTTTATCCCACAAACGACAGCCGTCAGGCGTAAATTCATCACCTAATACGATATTTCCGTCTTTATCAACACCAAACTCAAGCTTGTAGTCGACTAACAGCATACCTGCTTCGTCGAACAACGCTTTTAGTACGGCATTAACCTTAAACGTCAACGCTTTCATTTCAGCAATTTGCGCTTCCGTTGCCCAGCCAAATGACAAAATGTGATAGTCATTTACCATCGGATCGTGAAGCGCATCGTTCTTGAGGAAAAACTCGAAGATTGGTGGGTTAAGCTCTTTGCCTTCTTCCACACCAAGTCTGCGAACCAAAGAGCCTGCAGACAAATTTCTCACTACACACTCAACAGGGATCATGTCGAGCTTCTTAACTAAAGACTCAGTATCAGAAACAAGCGCTTCAACTTGCGTTGCAATGCCAGCTTCCTCAAGTTTGGTCATAATAAAGTGATTAAACTTATTGTTTACCTCACCTTTGCGCTCTAGCTGCTCAATTTTCTCTCCATCAAACGCAGAAGTGTCGTTTCTGAAGTGAAGGATTAGCTTGTCGCTATCATCAGTGTAATAAACAGTTTTTGCTTTACCGCGGTAAAGCTCGTCGCGTTTTTCCATTCTCAGTCTCAGTTATATATCAAGGTTATCTTCTGACATGACCTCAGCAAAGCTACTGTATAGGTCGGAAACCTGATTTGCTTCAAACGGTTTACTCTCATTATCCATAAAAGTAATGGTTGTGCGCTCTGCACCCGCCTTTGCAACTTTCAAACGATAATCACCTTTCTTAATGAGTTCTTTATCGCTTGAGAATAAACCGCCCCACCAGCTGTCTTCACCACCATTATAGGCAACAAACAGAAGGCCGTTCGATTTATCTAAATCTTTAACGTCAAAACCCAGTTTTCTTAAAACTAACAAGGTACGCGGCCACGCCACATCGTATTTAGCACCCACGATGTACGCCGCGTCACCATCGGCATTGAAGCCCATCTCAGTATTTAAGCCTTGACGTATCTGGGCAATTCTACGTGTTTTTTCTAGTTGAATTTGATATTCATAATGACCAATAACCTGGTTTAAAACATCAACTTCTTCGCGACGCTCTTGAAGTTCATCTACCTCGGCAATTACATCGTTGCCAAGCGTTTGCATGTAGTCTTTTAGGTCAACAGTTAATGCTGCACTTCGACCGTGAGGTTTTACATCAAGCTTGAATTCGAAACGGCGGCCAATTTCGCTCTCATCGTCGATTACGCTATACCAAGGCCCTTCAATCTCTTGCGTGATAATCATCCAATCGGTAATTAGCACTTTATCTTCAGGGCTAAAGCTGTCTACGCCAATGCCCTTTTCATCGAGGAAGCTAAGTAATGAATTCCATATTGCCTGACTTAAAGGCTGACTGTCGTCAACTTGGTCAAACCAAATTGTTGCTGAATTTTTTCCTTCCTCAACATGGGAGCCCGTTACTAACGGCAACACTAAGGAAGGCGATCTTACCGGTAGCGCTTTACCTACAAGTGTCTCATTGGCGCCCTCGCCCAGTTCAGGCAGCGCGTATTCGCGTGAAACGTCAGGAGAGTCTAAACCTTCAGGTACTTTTAGTGTTTCTCGTTGCTGTGTTTTTAGATATTCAAAACTGCCAGATGCAGCTTGTCTATCTGCTTGGCTTGCACAACCTGCAAGAGCAACCATGGCCACTGAAACTGCTATAGCCAGCGTTCTTTTCATTTGTATTCCTTATTAGCCAGAAATCAATGCGTATTTTTTTAGTAGTTCTTCGATACGTTTTTGGCTCGATAGTTCCGGTAGAACCATCGGTAATCGCATTACCGCGCTTTTCATCATGCCCATTTTATATAGTGCCCATTTGGGCATTACTGGATTTGGCTCAATAAACAGTTCACTGTGAAGTAGTTCGATAGTGGCATCAATGTCACGACATAGGCTAAATTCTTTATTTAATGCCGCTTCGCACATTTGAGCAATAGCTTTCGGAGCAATGTTTGCGGTTACAGAGATAACCCCATGACCACCTTCACACATAAATTCACAGCTAGAACCATCGTCACCGCTAAGCAGTACAAAATCGTCTGGAACTAAAGGCTGTGTTTGCTTTAATCGGGCAATATCGCCTGTCGCATCTTTTAAGCCAACGATATTCTTGTGAGAAGCCAGCTCAGCGACGGTTTCGGGAAGCATGTCAGCAACGGTACGACCAGGCACGTTATATAAAATAACTGGAAGGTCGCTTGCATCAGCAATTGCATTGAAGTGAGCAATCATGCCAGCCTGTTGAGGTTTGTTATAGTATGGAACAACACTTAGGAAGCCGTCTACACCCACCGCTCCGAGTTGCTCTGTAAGGAAAATAGCCTCTGCTGTAGAATTAGCGCCGCTACCTGCGATAACCGGAATTTCGCCCGACGCCATGGCAACGGTTTCTTTTACAACGTCTACGTGTTCATCGAAAGGTAGTGTTGCAGATTCGCCAGTTGTACCAACCGAAACAATACCGTGGGTACCCTGCTCAACATGAAACTTTACAAGTTTCTCTAGAGACTTGTAATCAATATCGCCGTTTTCGAACATCGGCGTGACGAGTGCTACGTAACTACCAGTAAACATAATCTCTCCGCAAAATGTGAGCGCACATGTTAATTATGTATATGGGTAAACACAAGCGGTAGCACCAGTAAAATGACAAGTATTTGACAATAACTTATCCAAACACTCGAAAAAGGCGCTGACTTCCAAAAAAACTCTGTGCTAACATCCTGCCATTATAAGATTTTAAGTGAACTAAATGTCTAAACAACAACTGATTGTTACCATACTTGGAACAGACAAAAGCGGCATTCTTAGTGAAATTGCCACCACTGTGTCTGAAGCACAATGTAACATTTTAGACAGTAGGCAAGCCATATACGGTAAAGAGTTCTCGCTGACTATGATTATCGAAGGCACACAAAGCGCTATTACGAAAGCAGAGTGTATCCTTCCCTCTGTATTTCAGCGTTTAGACCTGTTGTCTATGATGAAGCGCACAAGCCACCATGAGAAACAAAATCTAGAGCACCTCTTTAGTGTTGAATTCAGCGGTGAAGATGCCGCTGGTCTCATTAAAGCTGTAACTGGGTTCTTCGCAGAGCGCCACGCAACTATTAGTGCTTTTCGTCAACGTACTTTTAAAGATAAAGAGACTGGAAAAGACAGCATGCGCTGTAAATTCGTAGTGTCACTTCCTGCTTCTGATAATTTAGATGAACTTCAACCTGATCTTATCAGCCTATTTGACTCGTTAAACGTGACAGGCAAAGTTATAGATAAACAAATAAAGGATACGAATGAAAACGCTACAAGCTGGTGATAAAGCACCTCAATTCTCATTACAAAATCAAGATGATGAAACGGTTTCGTTGGTCGATTTCGCAGGAAAGAAAGTACTCGTATATTTTTACCCTAAAGCGATGACTCCAGGCTGCACAGTGCAGGCTCAAGGCTTACGCGATGTGAACAACGAATTAGCTGCAAAAAACGTTGTGGTTTTAGGTGTTAGCCCTGATGCCGTAAAACGTTTGCCTAAATTCATTGAAAAAGAAAACTTGAACTTCACCCTTCTATCAGACGAGGACCACGCTGTGGCTGACGCATTTGGTGTATGGGGCCCTAAGAAGTTTATGGGTAAAGAATACGATGGTATTCAACGCCTCACGTTCCTTATAGATGAAGACGGTAATATAGAACACGTATTCAACAAGTTTAAAACCAAAGACCACCATAATGTTGTGTTGGACTATTTAAATCAGTAGTTCTTATTTAACACCACAAACTTAAGCGCCCCTATTTTTAGGGGCGTTTTTGTATGTAATCACGTCTCGCCGCCGCAATTAACACTTTTTTAACAGTAAGCATCTTTCTTTTTCTCAATCTTTGACTATAGGTTATACAAGCGCGCCTCTGATCAACAATCAGTAACCATCAAAATCATAAGGGTTGCGCTACCTTTCTTTATAGAACTGTGAACAAGAGAAGAGCCTATGAGCACACTAGGTACCACGACACGTTTATTAAGCATTGTAAGCGCTACCATAATGCTATCCGCCTGCCAAAACGACGATGAGGCGATTGGAGGTTCCCTTGAGAATCCGCCACCTCCAACATCAGCAGACTATGAGTTAGTGTGGGCTGATGAATTTGACGGGAACAGCATCGATACCACCCGCTGGGAAATTCAAGTTGGTGATGGCTCCTCGGAAGGTCTACCGCCAGGCTGGGGAAATAACGAATTACAGTATTACACCGCCGACAATTTACGTGTTGAAGATGGCACACTGATTATCGAGGCTCGAGTGGGCGATTCTCCAGACCCTAACTTCGATTTTACCTCTGGCAGAATGCGTACTCAGGGGCTATTTGATTTCACCTACGGACGCATTGAAGCAAGTATTCAAGTCCCTGAAGGGCTGGGACTCTGGGCAGCATTTTGGACACTCGGCAGCGATCCATCTCCATTTGGCGAATGGGCTGCGCGAGGTGAAATTGATGTAATGGAATCATTCGGACAAAGTACACCTTTTATTGCCGGTACAGCGCATTTTGGCCAACGATTTCCACTCAATGTTAGTGCAAGTAAAACTGTTGATATAGACCCTACCGATGGTTTCCATCAATACGCTGTAGAATGGGACTCGCAGCGCATTAGATGGTTTGTCGACGGTACACACTACTTTACCGTAAGCCGCGATACCTATTGGAATTACTATTATAAAAATATCACCGAAGGTTTTGTTAATGGCGCTGAGGATGCGCCATTTAATGAGAACCAGCATTTGATTGTTAACTTAGCGGTAGGTGGAAATCCTGCAGGTACGCCAAACCCTAATGATGTAGATGTATTCCCAGGTCAAATGCTCGTCGATTACATTCGTGTTTATCAATGCCCTTTACCACCAACTGGAGACGGTTTGGGATGTGAAAACAGTATCGACCAAGTTGATCCTTTTGTTATTACACAAGGCGGCGATGGCACCCCTCCTCCACAAGAAGTAGCGATTAATGAATTTACGCTATATGACGATGCTCCAGGTGTTTTATATGCAGGCACTAATAGCGAGCGACCTTTAGGCATTGGCGTTTTCGATAATGATGGTGCACTGTCTGTCCAAGAGATCGAGACAACAGAATCAGACAGAGGCACGGTAATTGAAATTTCCACCACAGGTGGCGGCAACATTCAAATAAACGATCCAGAGGGCAATACATTCGAACTCTTTGGTATGGGACGTGCCGACGACGATGCCTTCTTTGGCGGCCAGCTGTCGTTCGATGTTTACATTGACAGTGCGCAAACTCAAGCAACGGCGCTTCAAGTAGGTGTTGATAGTGGCTTTCCAGACATAGGCTTTACACAAATTCCACTCACTGAGTTAGCACAGGATGAATGGGTGTCAGTCTCTTTGGCGTTAAGCGACGTTATTCAAAGTAACGTTGGCGCATTCGGTGGTGCTCCGCTGAATGTTGAAGAGGTCGTTAATCTCATTGTACTTGAGCCAGTTGGAGGCTCTGCAACCATGCGTTTTGATAATATCTCATTGTCGTGTGGTACACCGCCATCCTCGCCTTGCGGTATCGTTCAAATTACCACAGTGCCACAGAATGTCTTTATTGACGAAGTTGACCCATTCTGGACGTTTGGTATCGGTGCCGTAGATAGCGGGTCTAACTTTGAAACATACACCGACGGCAGCAATCCAGACGGCGAAAACAAGATCGAGTGGGAAATCGTAACCAGCGAAGATGCAGCCCGAGACCAAGTTATTGATATCGTCTTTAACGGTGATGGCGAAACCGGTGTTTGGTTTATTGCAACGGATCCGCAAAACCTAGCGGGCTACAACAACGGCGCCGTGGTATTCGATTTATTTGTATCTGACTTTGGCAGCGATACCAACACCATTACCATGCAAATTGATTGTGTATTCCCTTGTACCAGTGGCCCACAAGATCTGGGACGTCCAGCAGACGGCGAATGGCAAGAAATTGAAATACCATTGGCTCAGCTTATCAATTCTGGACTTAATACGACGACCGTTAGTGCAGGCTTAGTAATGTCCGTAACGGATGTTAATGCCACAACACGCTTCACCATTGATAATGTTAGATGGGAACCGTTTACCGACATTGTTGAAGAGGAAGTGTTGCCACTCAACTTCTTTGCAGATTTTGAAGGTGTTGATCCAGCCGCGAGTGCACTTGGAAATAACTGGTTAAGCTTCGGTACCGTATTTACTGCCGATGGTAGTTTCGTGTACAACTATGGTGCACCTTTTGGCACGCCTCTGAACAGCAATAGCTTTGCCAATATTGCGTTCGGTCAGGGAGATGCCGCACAAGGTGAGCAACAGCTTGTGCTGTTTAACGACTACAACAATGCCGACCATGGGAACGGGTTATTTATTGAAGCTGCGACGTTCCAGCAGGTTACTTTGACCGCAGATGATGTAGGAACGTATACCTTTAGCTTTGACGCACGTTCGCCCAGTGAAAACGCAATAAGTGACCCTACGGTTGCAACGGCTTACGTACAAACACTTGATCCCAATAACGGGTTTGCAACCACTGCCCGAGTCGAAATAGATTTATCAATGATAAATACCTCCGACTGGCAAACCTACTCCGTTAATTTCGATGTCACTGAAGCAATGCAAGGACAGTTACTAGAATTTGGATTTACCAACCGCACAACAAATTTTGCGCCTTCAGCAATTATTGTAGATAACGTTGGCTTTAACCCTGCACAGGCCGGTGTGTTTTACGAAACTAACTTTGAGACAGGTAACGCCGCGGGTGCTGAAATTGGTGACGGCTGGTTAAGTTTTGCAGCCGTGTTCGCAGATGGAAATTTTGCTTACAGCTACGGGCCATTTCCTTCGCCCAATAATACAGGAGGCTTTACAAGCTATGCCACTGGTGAAGCAGGAGAAGCGCAAGGCACTCAATACTTGAATGTGTTTAGTGATTACAACAATGGCGACCACGCGAACGGTCTTGTTATCGAAGCGGCGAGCTTCCAAGAAGTCACTTTTAGCGCCAGTGATGCCGGTAACTATGTCTTCTCATTTGATGCGAAAGCTCCTTTTGAAGGCGGAATAGCACCTCCAACAACGGCTTACGCCTATATACGCGTGCTGGATCCAAACAATGGTTTCTCTTCAAGTGTGGATGTAAGAGTGGATATGAGTTCTGTGAGTAATACTGATTGGGCACGTTTTAGTGTTGAAGCAACCTTGGATGAGAGGCTAGATGGTCAAATACTTCAGTTTGGTTTTTCTAACTCAGCGACGAGTTATAACCCCAGCGGTGTCTTTTACGACAACGTGAATTTCTCTATTGTTGAGTAAGGAGCACTGAAATGACACGTGTAAAAAAAGAAACCAACTATCAAAACGCATTACAAAGCAGTTTGCTTCGCATTGGTAAAACCACAAGCAAGTTTGCACTAATATCGGCAATGGCGCTGGGCAGTACATCACTATTTGCACAAGAAGCTGATAATGATGCTGATGAAAAAGAGTCAGACGTAGAACGCATTGTCGTTACGGTTGAACGTCGCTCACAAGATATTCAAGACTTAGCCGGCACTGCGTTTGCGTTTTCAGGCGAAGAACTTAAGTCTCAGGGTATTCAAGATATTACTGATATTTCAGAGTCTATACCGGGCTTAGAAATTGGTAACAATCAGGGGAATGTTGAAGTTTGGATCCGCGGTATTGGTAGTTCAAATAACACTGAATTAGGCGACCCCGCCGCAGCAACACACCTTGACGGCGTATATATTCCTAGACCTTCTGGGATTGGTTCTGCGTTTTTTGATATTTCGCGGGTGGAAGTAAATGTAGGCCCTCAAGGGACGTTACGTGGACGTAATGCCACTGCAGGCTCTGTAAATATAATCCCATGGCGCCCCGCTATTGGTCAGTGGAACGGCAGTGCCGAAGTAGAGTTTGGAAACTATAACCACCGAACTGTTACAGGTGCACTCAATATTCCTGTTAACGATGAATTAGCATTTCGCGTTGCGGGTATTAAAACCGACCACGACTCTTACTATAACGATGTTGGACCGTTAGACTTAGAACTGGCAGAGGCTGCAGATAATCTGGGTCTGCGCTTCCAAGCACTTTACGAACCAACAAAAGACTTAAGCATTTACTTCTCATACGATTTCGCACGAGAACAAGGGACGGGCTATACGGGAACAAACTACGCCCTGCCCCTTGGTTTGGGAATTGACCCAGACACGATTGAAGATCCACGGGATGTGGTAGGCCGAGGATTTAGCCCAATACAAGACACTATTCACGACGGATTCAAAATTGAAGTTACCTACGATCTTGGCGACGTGAAGCTTGAGTACAATGGAAGCTATCGTGACTTGATATACGATTATCAAGCAGCAACACCATTGTCACCAGACTTTCCTGGCGTGTTTGAGGCTCTAGCGCCGTTGGACCAGGCACTTGATGACTTTTCACGTTTTCAGTTCTTGACTGATTCTGAATCGGTTATACACGAACTTCGTTTACTGTCAGACGATGATGCAAGTCGTTTAACCTATACCGCAGGCATATTCCTGTTTGATGAACGTCAACAAACGTTTCTTGCATCAGCAGGCGATCGCGGAGGATTCTTTCAAGGCGCAGAATTCAACCAGCCAAATACCGATACCGATTCGTTTTCAGTATATGGTGACGCAACTTACGAGTTCAGTGCTGATACACGTTTAACCATGGGTTTGCGCTATACAAAAGACACCAAAACACGTCAGGGCGTTAATGCACGATATGCTTTCGCGCTAGGTGGCTTTGACGTAAACACAGGCAATCCTTTCGGCTGTTGTATGGGCGCGCGTGTTGGTACCGAAGGTTTTCAATTTGCTGGATTTGACAGGACAATTTACGACCCTGATATAGATGGCGACGGCAATGTGTCGGATGATGAGTTTCTCGCTTTTTATTTTGACGGCATCGCACAATTTGGTGACAGGGATACCCTTGACGATATTTTTGCTAACGGTATTACGCCAGGTGGAGCAGAAAATCGCCCAGAGTGTAGCGACAGTGACGTAACAGATAATCTGATTTGTAATCAGGACGGTACACACTCTTTTGCGGTTCCAATATCACCCAATAATTCTATTACCGTGCAAGATGGTCGTATAGACAATGAATTTGTAGATTGGCGCATTCGTTTAGAGCATGACTTAAACAACGACCAACTTCTTTATGGCTTAATTGCCACCGGCCACAAGTCTGGCGGCTTTAACGATACCTTTAGTGACCCAACAACAGGGCTAACTTTAGCACCAACCTATGATGAAGAGAGTGTAACCCTATTTGAAGTAGGCTCGAAAAACGAATTTGATTGGGGCGACGTGCCAACCACGTTTAACTTTTCAGCGTTTTACAATGACTATCGAGACCAAGTGTTCACGAATTTATTGTCTGTGGAGCAAGCCCTTGAGTTTAATTCTGGTGCGCCCGTTGACCCTCTTGATGCTACACCTGGTGCATTAGTGGTGTCGTTTAGCTTTAATGCTGCAGACTCCGCCATTTATGGTATGCAGTTCGATGGTAAATTTGAGCTTCCTTACGACATCAACTTTAACTGGACAGCGCTTTGGCTAGAAGCAGAGATTGAAAATAGCGACGAAATTCAAGATTCGCGCTTCCAAGCTGACGTGGCTCCTGACGAAGCGGTATTTCAGTCTATTGACGGTAATCGCCTACCTCGCACTCCTAGGTACCAGTTGAATATGTCGTTAAGCCAAATTTTTGATATCGGAAATGGAACGCTAGACTATGTTATTTCAACGGGTTGGCGCGACTCTCAGTTTTTAACCATATTTAACAGTATTGATTATCAAAACCCGGACAACCCACGCCGAAGATTAGACGACTCGGTAGACGCATATTGGACTGTGGATGCAGGTATGGGATATACCCATGGTGACGGCGCTTTGCGGGTAGAAGCTTTTGCAAATAATCTATTTGATGAAGTGCGTACCGCTGCGACCATTATTACCCAATTTGACAATACGCGTTTCTTCACGAGACCAAGAACGTTCGGTGTACGTGTGCGATATACGTATTAAAACGAACCCATCATGGTATTCATCACCAAGCATTTTGCTAAAAAGTCGTGATGGATGAAGGTTTTGATGGACAAAAAAAGCACCGCATTAAACGCCTATTGCGGTGCTTTTATTTTTGTATGATGAGTTAAGGAGTGTTTGTGTTTTTTTCTCTCTGTAAACGACTAAGTGGTGTGCCCTACTTAAGAAAGGCACTTATCCTTTCAACATTACTAGCCGTGCTTACATCAAATGCTTTTGCTTCTGCTATTCACGTTGAGATTGTTAAAAACAATGACGGTAGCTTTTCATTAATGCGTGACGGCAAGCCTTATGATGTAAAAGGTGCGGGGGTTGATGGCGCTGACTTAACAGTACTTGCGGCACATGGCGCAAATTCTGTTCGTACGTGGTCAATAGACGGCGGCGCATTGCCTGCGAAAGCACTACTTGATAAAGCGCAAGCGCTGGGGCTTACCGTATCTCTGGGCATTGATTTCGCGAGAGAGCGTCACGGGTTTGATTACAACGACGAAAAAGCAGTGGCCGCGCAGCTTGAGCAGGTTAAGGCCGATGTTTTGAAGTACAAAGACCACCCTGCGCTACTTACTTGGTTTATTGGTAACGAACTCAATTTCGATTTCACTAACCCAAAAGTCTACGATGCAGTAAACGAGGCTGCGTTATTAATAAAATCGCTAGATCCCCACCACCCGATTACCACCACAATTGCCGGGTTTGACAAGAAAGCGCTTAAGGCAATTATTGAGCGGGCGCCAGCACTTGATTTCATTAGTTTTCAACTTTACGCCGATGTTGTGAATTTACCTAAATACATTAAAAGGTTTGGTTACGACGGGCCTTATATGATTACAGAATGGGGAGCTGTAGGTCACTGGGAGGTCTTCAAAACCAAGTGGGAAGCGCCCGTTGAAACAACAAGTTCTGAAAAGGCCAGTAACTATGCCAAAAGCTTTGTTAAAGCTATTGAACCGCAGAGAAAACAACTAATAGGCAACTATGTCTTTCTATGGGGCCAAAAACAAGAACGCACTAGCACCTGGTATGGCATGTTTTTAGATTCTGGTGAACGTACCGAAGCTATCGATGTAATGCACTACATTTGGCAAGGAGCATGGCCAGACAATCGCTCCCCAAGGGTGAGCCCTATAGGATTAGATGACAAAGTGGCGTTTGATAACGTGTACTTGTTCTCAGGTGATAGTTATGAAGCTACCATTAATGCCGTAGACCCCGACAATGACACGCTCAAATTTCGCTGGGAAGTCCGTAAGGAGTCTACTGCAACGGAAGTAGGCGGCGACCTTGAAGCTGTGCCTGAAGTCGTTGAAGGGCTGATAGAAAATACCACTGCACAAACAATTACACTTACTGCCCCTGCTACGCCAGGTGCCTACCGACTTTATGCATATGTTTACGATGGTAAAGGAAATGCCGCCCACGCTAACTTTCCTTTCTTTGTAAAATAACGACGGCAACTGCATACGAAAGGTGCATTGCCAATTTTAGCTTAAGGCGTCGGTGAATGAAGCGTCATTAAATACGCTTCGTTCACTTTAAGCGTCAACGCTCTATGCTGTTTCGTCTGGTGCTGGTTCTGGCAACGGGTTACTTGACCATGCTGTTACGACCGCCTTAACTAGCGTTGCTAGCGGTATGGCAAAAAATACCCCCCAGAAACCCCAAAGGCCACCAAACACAAGCACGGCGATAATGATGTATAACGGGTGCAAGCTCACTGCTTCAGAGAACAACAACGGCACTAACAAATTACCGTCTAGCGCCTGAATAATGCCGTAGGCAATCATTAAGTACCAAAACTCTGGCGAGATGCCCCATTGAAACATAGCTACAACGGCAACAGGTATGGTGACTACGGCGGCGCCTATATATGGAATAAGAACAGATAAGCCAACTAACACGCCTAACAAAATTGCGTATCGAAGGTCCATGAGAACAAACGTTACACAGCTCACCACGCCCACAATGATAATTTCAATCACCTTCCCACGAATGTAGTTGGCTATTTGAGAGTTCATTTCGTGCCCTACTTGGGTAATAAGACGGCGCTCTTTAGGCAAAATACGCGATATGCTTTCCAAAAAGAACAGTTTGTCTTTGAGCATAAAAAACACCATCAGCGGCACCAAAATAACGTATACCAATAACGCTGCTACATTAGCGATATTACTGAATGATGCAGAGATTAAGGTTTCACCTACCTCAACTAACTTCTCGTTTAGCCCCTCCATCATTTGATGAATTTGGTAAACCTGCACGTAATCTGGATACTTATCAGGAAGTGTTAATATCCATTCCTGTGCTTTTTGCCAAATTAAGGGCGTTTCTTGAATCAAATTAACACTTTGCTTTGAGACAATAGGCACTAAACCAATCAAGGTAAGGATGGTTATTGTAATAAACCCCATCAGCACTACCGCACACGACAAGGTGCGGCTAATACCAACATTTACCAATCGAGTTACCGGCCAGTCGAGCAAATAAGCAATCACGGCTGCAACCAACACCGGCATAATTAACTCGCCCCACAGTAATAGCACTGTGGTAGTTAATAAGATAAGCACGAGCAGCATGGCTGCATCAGGATCTGAAAATTTGCGTCGGTACCAACGACCAAAAACGCTAATCATAAAAAAGCCCAGAAAGTACGTAGAATAGGACTCGCATCATAGATGATTGCCCTATTGGTTAGCAACAAGCAGTATGTAAGATTCTATTAAAATCAAACTGGTATGATGTTTTGTTCGTAAAGAATATTGTGTAAGTGAATACGATAAACTTGCCGTTACTTACGACAATTCGTGAGCACCTGTCTAGTATAAGACGCGCGACTGGTGCATTATGCATAAACAAAATGATAATAAATGAAACTGTTTAGTGACTTAACGCTCTAAGTGGTAAGAAAGTTAACAACACAAATAAATAGTAGGTACATGATAAAAACGCTTTCTGCATCTTTGCTTGCCTGTTCCTTTGCGCTTACCGTTAGTTTGTTTGCTGTTGCTCAAGATGCAAACTACAGCAATAAAAACGCACTTCCAGAAATTGGCGTAGTTGCGTCAGATGCGATATCGCTCGACAAAGAAATGATTGTTGGCGACGCAGTAATGCGTCAAATGCGTGGGCAAAGCCCCGTAATTTCAGATCCGGTTCTCGATGAATACCTTCAAGACCTGGGCAACAGACTTGTTGTACATGCAGATAATGCAAAGTTTCCCTTCGAATTTTTTTGGGTAAACAATGATGCCATAAACGCGTTTGCGTTTTTTGGTGGACACATTGGTGTGCACACCGGTCTTATGCGCCGTGCAAATAATGAAAGTGAACTAGCATCAGTACTGGCCCACGAAATATCCCACGTTACGCAACGTCACATCGCAAGACGCATGCAAGCTCAGCAGCGCTCATCTCCCCTTGCACTAGCATCGCTTATCGGCGGTATTTTGATAGCCATGGCGAACCCAGAAGCCGGTATTGCCGCCATGCAAGCAGGCAGTGCAGCGAACGCTCAAATGCAAATTGACTATACACGTTCAAACGAACAAGAGGCAGACCGCATTGGTATTGCAATGCTAGCGCGCGCAGGCTTCGATCCAAATGGCGCGGCAAGTTTCTTTTCTACCATGGCGGAAGAATACCGCATGGTATCAAGACCGCCTGCTCGATTACTTACTCACCCTCTTACTGAAAGCCGTATTGCCGATGCACGAAGCCGCGCTGGCGACTACCCGAGACGGTTCTTGCCGATTAATAAACAGTTTGAATTAGCCAAAGCGCGAATAAAAGCGCGGTATTCGTTTGAAGATGACTACGCCGTTGAATACTTTGAAGCCGCTGCTGAGCAAAGCGTTCAGCGTAGTAAAGAGGCATCGCTCTATGGCCTAGCGCTGGCATATATGCGAGTTAACGAAGTCGAGCAAGCAAAAGCGATTATGGATAGGCTGCTAGCGGGCGATAAAAGTAATTTGTTTTACCTTGATGCTATGACCGATATTTATATATCACTTGACCAACCGCTTAAGGCCGTTGAAATGCTCACCCCTCACGTTACGCATAACCCAAGAAATCAAGTGTTAGCACTTAATCACGCGAATGCACTTATAAGTGCGCAACAATACGATGACGCCATATCGCTGTTGAAAGACTTCTTGTTAGTGAAAAAAGACTATCAAATAGCACACCAGTTAATGAGTGAAGCATATCAAAAAGCCCAACGTTTCTCGCAAATGCACCAAAGCAAAGCCGAAGTATATGCCCTTTACGGCGCGTACAATCGTGCGGTGGATGAGCTACAGTATGCGTATAATTTTGCTGGTGAAGACCACTTACAGAAACAGCGTATAAGAGCGCGAATAAAGCAGTTTAGAGATCAAGAAGAAAGACTAGAACGACTGTGACAATGCGACGCGCTAGTGCTAGCTAGCGCGTTTATGCTCGATGAGTTTCTGTTTTAATATTTCAGCTGTCACTTCCCCTAACACGGTTTCTACCACCTCTCCCGATGGACCAATGATATACGTTGCTGGCAAATACGGTGGCTTTTCCATAGGGAGCACAGTGTCGGCTTCAGACATAATCAGAGGTAATGCAATAGAGAAGCGCGTTTTCATTTCTTGCATTTGCTCTATTGACTGCCTGTCGTAATTTATTGCGAATAAATAGGTATTTTCTGGTAACGCGTTATGTAACGCATTGAGCTCTGGCATTTCTCTAAGACAAGGCGCACACCAAGGCGCAAAGTAGTTAATAATAACCCACTGCCCGTCTAGCTCTTTCCACGTGTAGGTATTTCCGTTAAAAGTTTTGAAGTCATACTGCGTGCTTTTATACGCAAGTAAACCGCCAGCCATCGAGGCTGCAACTATCACAACCACACCAAACTTTTTGATTAGTGCATTCACGCTATAGCACTCCCTACCTTTTGTTATTATTTCGCCGAATCCTTCATGATACTGCCAGATACTCACGAGGTTTCACAGCGAATTTCTTGGTTTACATTTTTGTATCAGTAAATCATGCGTTAACACGGTATACTGGTTGAAATTTAAAAACAAAGTCGCAATAGTTTGCGCACATAAATAGATTTACACAGTGAGAAAGCACATGACGTCAATTTCCATTTTACACAACCCGCGCTGCTCAAAAAGCCGTCAAACATTAGCCTTATTGGAAGAGCATGGCGTATCACCTACCGTAGTGGAATATTTAAAGTCGCCTTTATCAAAAGATGAACTGAAAGCTTTGTTTAAAAAACTTAACCTTGAATCGGTTCGCGACATGATGCGTACAAAAGAGAGTGAATACAAAGTAGCTAACCTAGGCGACACCAATGTTACAGAAGACGCATTGTTCGATGCGATGGTTGAAACACCAAAGCTGATTGAGCGTCCTGTGGTTATCAACGGCGATAAAGCCAAAATTGGTCGTCCTCCTGAAGCGGTACTGGAAATACTATAGTGAACCCCGTCCTTATTGTTTATTACAGCAGAAACGGAAGCACCAAGCGATTGGCTGATGCCATTGCTCAGGGCGTTTCGCGCGAAGACGTGCCGGTTATCGTGCGCACTGTGCCGACTGTATCTTCTGCTGAAGAAACTGACAGTCACGCCGCACCAGACGATGCCCCTTTCGTTACACACAAAGATTTAGAGCAGTGTAGCGCGTTGGCTTTAGGCAGCCCTACTCGCTTTGGCAACATGGCGGCGCCAATGAAGCACTTTTTAGACAGTACAAGTAATTTGTGGCTTAAGGGCGTGCTTATCGATAAACCCGGCTGTGTGTTTACATCGTCTTCTTCAATGCACGGCGGTCAAGAATCTACTTTGCTGTCTATGATGCTGCCATTACTTCACCACGGCATGGTGTATTGCGGGCTACCTTATAGTGAGCCTGAGCTTCACAATACTACTACAGGTGGAAGCCCTTACGGTGTTACGCACGTGGCCCACCACGACATGTCAGCACCTAATACACTTAGCGATGACGAAAAAGCCCTTTGTATTGCACAGGGTAAACGCCTCGCTCAGCTTGCAAAAAAACTTGCACAACCCACATCTTCGGAGAGTCAACATGGCGTCTGATACGCGCTTTTTTCGTTATCTAGCACTGGTAAGCCACACCCTTCTTATTGCTTGGGTTACCTTATGGCAATTCACTTTTACAAAAGACCACACCTATTCTGTTACATTTATTGCGCTGTTTTACGTGTTGCCACTATTGTTACCCTATTGGGGAGTATTAAAAGGCAAGCCTTACACCCACGCATGGGCAAATTTTGTTGTATTGTTTTATCTCATCCACGGTTGTACTGTAGTTTATGCTGTACCAAACGAGCGTTGGTATGCTGTAGTAGAAATTCTGTTGTGCACAGGTATGTTTATAGGTTGTAGTGCGTTCGCACGAAAACGTGGCCGCGAGCTTGGCTTAGGACTTAAAAAGCTCAAGGAAGAAATGAAAGAAGAAAAAGCATACTTTGAGGGTACCAATAACTCTGAGGGTTAATTATGAAATACTGGCTGCTTCCTGCGTCTGTTTGTTTTATCGCTGCATGCGGCGGTTCAGGTTCTGATTCAAGTGCGCCGTCCACACCACCTGATCCAACCGTACCAGCAGGACTCACTATTACAGGAAGTACCAGTGCTCAAGTTGGCGACACAGTCGATTTTGCTGTCGCCGCCCCCCGTGGTCGCTCTATCACCACCATTAATTGGCAGGTTTCCGGGGTTAGCCAACAGCCGTTAGGTGCTCATACTCAAGCCATAGGTTTTGATGTTACCGCCTCGGGTAATGCTAATATTGAAGTTCAAGCAACGTTCGATAATGGCGAAACGCTGTCTGACACTATTTCACTGGCAATCACAGAAAACACAGGGCCTGTGGCTACACTGCGTTTAGGCCATGAAGCCGCGGAAGGTGGTAGAGTATCGCTTCGCGTCGATACGGCATATGCTGATGATCTTGAAATTAGTGATATTGAGTGGCAACAAATTGATGGGCCCACCGTAAGCAATTTCGATTATAATGACGGCGATTTTTCTCACAGTGTGTTTTTTCAAGCACCACGTGTGAGTGCTGACAGTATTGTAACCATGCAAGCAACAATACGCTTTACCAATGGCGATTCAGCAAGCGATACCGCGCAAGTGTTAGTAAGAGATGTCGCCATAGACGAAGGTGGATTCTTTGTAGATAACGACACGACTATTCCTGAAACCGTTACTGCCCACATGCAGCCTTACAACCCCAATAGCCCTTACGCTGCTGCACTTAGAAACTGTGTTTACAACAATGTGGTAGAAGATAGCTGTCAGTTCTCAACGCTTCCTTTAATAGGCCAGGTAACAGAGAATCCTACGGTACAAGACGTGCTAGATAGAACGTATGTCTCCCACCCTTGGATGGGAGATGCGTTTAAACGCTTCTTGGAAAATTCTGCTACGCAAGACGATATGTTAAAGCTGTTACGCGCGACCACTGCCATTGTTATTTCATATGACATTCGACCCTCATTTTACTGGGTAGCAACGGGGGCAATATACTTAGACGCCAATAATCTGTGGCGAACGCCGCAAGAGCGCGACACATTAAACACACGCCCTGACTATCGTAGTGGCTTTGGCAACGATCTCAATTTTTCAACAACGTGGCGCTATGTGCGAAACGGTGAGTACTACTTCCCTGTGCTTTCTACCGGCAGCGTCAGCGATAGGCTAGCAAGAACAGACAACGAAGTTGAAGCAGCGCTGAGTTACCTGCTGTACCACGAACTAGCGCATGCTAATGATTTTTTCGACCACACCGAATGGAGCAGCCTATCTGCTAGTGAAAGCCCGTTGTCGTCGTATAACGATTCAAACCCTATTTCTACCCAACTAGACAGTGCATTACCACTGACCTCTTCGCAGCTACATGCGTTAGCTGATGTGCGTTATGGTGGGTCTGCTTCATCTGCAACACAAAGAAGCTACACGGCGCAGCAGGTTGCAAATTGGTTTGAGGAAGATGGCGCTGTTACCTACTATGCCTATTTTACAGAGCGCGAAGACTTAGCAACGCTATTTGAGCGTTTTATGATGCTCTATCGTTTAGGTGCAAGTGCCGATGTGGGCGTATTCACACGAGCAAGCGTTGATGACGGAAGCTTTTTGATCACCTGGGGGCAGCGCGATCGCATCAATGATAGCAACCTCACTATGCGCCTTGACTACGTGGCAAGCAGAATTTTACCCAATCTAGATATTCCTGCCATCCAGCAGTCACTGCCCTCACCTACATATCTACCCACGGGCGTTAACTGGCGTGCTTCGGCAAGTTTCAACGCACAGGGTACGTCTAGCTCGCCAAGTGCGTCGCAAACACCTATGTTTAACGGGTCAGGCGTGATGACCATGGAAGAGGAATTACGTGCAGTACAACACGCTAGACACTAACCTAGGCCTAGCTCTCGCTTAACCATGGCTACAGACAAACGTTTTTGTTCTTGCAATGAACGTGTATCTAATCGTGCTAATAATGACATTAGGCTTTTTAGGTCACGTTCACTGTGATGGAATAAAAACTGAAGCGCTTGATTAGACAGCGTGAGACCTCGTTCTTGCGCACGTACACTCACGGCTTCTTCTTTTCCTGCATCGTTTAAATGATTAATGTGGTAAATCACGCCCCACGCCAACCTAGACTGTAAATCAGGCAGCGTAAAAGCAGAATTTGAAGGGCCTAAATGACTGGAGCAAATCACGAGTGCACGCTGCGACTCAACTACACGATTTAGTAAATCAAATAGTGCTTCTTCCCATTGCGGGTCGCCAGCAATGGCGTGAATATTATCAAGGGCAATTAGGGTAAGTTCTTCAAGCCCCTCAAAAATATCTAGCGACCACGCCTTGTAGTCATTTAAATTTAAATATAAATGACTTACACCTTTTTCGGCCAGTTGGTGGCAGGTGGCGAATAACAAATGGCTTTTCCCAGTAGCGCTGCTACCGAGAAGTGTTACCAAAGGAAGTTTTAACGATGTAAGCTGCCCTAGCGTTTCAGTGTCTCGCCAATTAGGTAACGCGGTTACAAGCAACTTAAGAAGCGCAAAGACCTCTTCGTTACCCGTAGCAACAAAGCTATCAAAGTTTTCGTCAACAGGTAGCGTTACTGGCAAAGGCAGCTGCATGTAAAACTATTGGCTCCAGTAAAAGTTTAGTGCTTCAACTTGTTGACCATAGGCATCGGTCACAGGTTTCATAGCAGATTCTAAGCGCAAACTGTTTAAGAAATCATCAACGGTTCCAAGTAGAGTGACAGAAAATGTTGCCACAGTGCCTTGTTGTTGCGTAAGCGTTGCATTTTCAACCACGCTTAAATTATTTAAATACTTACTTGCCTTCGCATAGCTATTAATGGTTCCCACGTTGGCAACAGAGATAGATATGATTTCGCGATCTGCAGCTACAATGCCAACCACCGCATAAAGCGATGACAAATAGTTTGAATAAGCGTCTACCAATTGTGCAGCCAATATTTCAGGCGTGTCTCCATATATACTGCCATAGCTTACATTACTTTTTCCGATAAACACCCAATCTAGCGCGTAATCACCTTCTTCGGCGCGCTTGGCGTGCTCGGCAAACTCATCCATCGTAAACGGAACTATCGGAGCGTCGGCTTCAGCTTCATTGTCATATGCCGTTTCATTGTTGTTACTTGCCCCATCGTTGGGCTGCTCACCGTTCGTTGAGTCAGTATTTAATACATTACTGTTACTTTGCTGGTTATCGCCAATAGCGGCCTGCTCAAAAGTACTCTTTTCGAAAACATTCTGTTGAATGTCATCAGTGTTTGCCTGTTCTTCGCTGCTGATAAGGCTAACTTCTTGTTCCTCACCTGCAAGTGCATTTTCAAGGGTTTCTACTGTACCTGAGGGCACTGGGTTTTCAGGGAGTTCCGGAATAATACTTGGATCATTTTTATAAATACGGGCACCGATAATGTTGTCTGTGGCGTAACGGGTTGATGCAAAGCGCAACGGCTCCACAAAGCGTCCCCATACATCAAACGTGGTTATATTAACGCTATCGGTTAAATCCATCAGTGGAAGGCTTATCGGTACACCACGCTCTTTTGCAGTGTGCTCAAGCGTATCATTTAATGTGCTGACCGATGATTCGTCTAGAATAACCCGAGAGCCATCCTCTTGTTCTTCAGCAATCCAAACTAAGGTCTCGGGTCGCACAGCGCCCCAAAGTGGCAGCATTTCGCGCTGAAGAAGAGCTGATAATTTTGCTTGGTCAAATTCTGCGATATAAAACGTTTTATCGCCTTCAAAGCCAAAGCGATACGAACGTAAAAACGATTGAGGAGAAGATAGCGCTGCTTTAACACCAGGGTTAGTTATTACATCAGCGCTGCCCGATAACTTTATGATAACTTGTCTAAGCGCCTTCTTTAGCGCCTGTTGTTGAGTACGCTGGCTTTGGTCGTCCACTTGTATCTGGGCTTCATTTACCACAATGCGCTGCGTTGCACTTACCAATGGTGTATAAATAACCGATATGCTCATAAGTATGCTTAAGCACGCTCGCACCATATATTTAGCACGCTTCGTTTTGAGCAGTGTATTCAGTTTATTTTCAACTTTTATTGCTGCCTTTACGCCTGCTGCTATAAGTGGCAAGTTTGCTGCACTCGATAGTCCATACCTACTTAAAATCAAATCCTTACTCTCTCTTACTGTAAAGGGCAGAAAACCTTACGGATAAGCCAACATCACTGATACTACTGTAACCATTCTCTTTTATATTGTCCTGAATTTCATCCCTAATTTGTAAAAGATTAGCATTGCCCTACAACATTACTCATTACGCTACCGCAAAGCCAACGTGCTAAACGTACGAGTTAACTGCGAAAAGTAGAACGAATAGGTTTTCAAAAAGCGCACAAAATTTCCGCTACAAATTGGACATGTGGCAATGAACTGGTAGAATCCGCGTTTTTCTACCTCTAAGTGCCAGGGCCCAACCGTGAGCGAAAATAAAACCTCGTTAAGTTATAAAGATGCAGGCGTAGATATCGACGCTGGAAATCAACTTGTTGAACGTATCAAATCTGTTACCAAGAAAACACACAGACCAGAAGTAAAAGGTAATTTAGGAGGCTTTGGCGCACTTTGTGAGCTACCTACTAAGTACAAAAAACCACTTCTTGTGTCAGGTACAGACGGTGTAGGCACTAAATTACGTGTTGCAATGGATGCAAACCGCCACGATGGCGTGGGCATTGACCTTGTGGCTATGTGCGTAAATGACCTTATTGTACAAGGCGCTGAGCCTCTGTTCTTTCTAGACTACTACGCCACAGGAAAACTTGATGTAGACGTTGCCACCTCAGTTGTTACAGGTATTGGCGCGGGTTGTGAGCTTGCTGGTTGTGCACTTATCGGTGGCGAAACCGCTGAAATGCCGGGTATGTATCACGATGGCGATTACGACATTGCAGGCTTTTGTGTTGGCGTTGTTGAAGCCGACAAGGTTATTGATGGCACGAACGTAAAACCAGGTCAAAAGCTGATTGCACTTGGCTCTTCAGGTCCTCACTCTAACGGTTACTCGTTGGTACGTAAAATTATTGAAGTAAGCGGTGCAGATGTAAATGCCGAGCTAAACGGTCAGCCAATCATCGACCAACTTCTCGCCCCGACACGCATTTATGTTAAGTCGGTGCTGGCGCTTTTAGAAGAAGTAAACGTTAGCGCGATATCACACATCACAGGCGGTGGCTTCTGGGAAAATATTCCTCGAGTGCTTCCTGAAGACGCTAAGGTCGTTATCGATGAGTCTACATGGGAATGGCCAGCAGTGTTCTCTTGGCTACAAGAGAATGGCAACGTAACTCGCCATGAAATGTACCGTACGTTTAACTGTGGTGTTGGCCTTGTAATTGTGGTTGATGACGCGGACGTAGAAAACGCACTTAGCATCTTGAAAGCAAATGGTGAAAACGCTTGGTTAATTGGTAACATCGAAGCCAAAGACGGTGACGAGCAAGTAGAGATTAACGCGTGAGTCAGTCAGTAACCAAAATATGTGTACTTATCTCGGGCAATGGTAGCAATTTACAAGCTATCATTGACGAGATTGCGGCGAAGCGACTTGATGCTGTTATTACAGGCGTTATCAGCAACCGTCCTGGTGCTTATGGTCTCCAGCGTGCCAGTGAAGCGGGTATCGATGCTGTCTGTTTAGATCATACAGAATATGCAGATCGCGACAGCTATGACAACGATTTAAAAGCACAAATTGAAAAGTTTGGAGCTGACTGCGTTGTGTTGGCTGGCTTTATGCGAATTCTAACACCAGAATTTGTAAATCATTTTTCTGGAAAGTTAGTGAACATTCATCCATCTTTGTTGCCAAAGTATAAAGGATTGAATACGCACCAACGCGCTATAGACAATGGTGACGAAGAGCACGGTGTTAGCGTGCATTTTGTTACACCAGAATTGGATGGCGGCCCAGTAATCATTCAAAGCCGCGTGCCTGTATTTGAAGAGGATACAGCCAGCGACCTTGCGGAGCGTGTTCAAGAACAAGAACGTCGCATTTATCCGCTAGTGCTGTCTTGGTTTAGCGCCGGCAGACTTATGATGCAAAACAACAAGGCTGTTTTAGATGATAAAGAACTTCCAGAATCAGGCTATGCGAGCGAGTAAACTACTCGCCGCTACAGCCGTTTGCGCGCTTTCAATTTTTGGGAACGCTCAAGCTGACACCGAAGAAGCGCTTAACATTACCCCTTACAAGGCGTCTTACACCGCCTATAAATGGGGAGACGATGTAGGCGAAGCACATATCGAGCTATCTGAATTAGGTGAAAACCAATACTCGTTGTTGTACACCTCAAAAGTGTCGAAGTTTTTCTTATCTGACAAGCGTAGTGAACACTCTATATTCACGGTAAGCGATAACACTGTTGTTCCATCGCAGTATTACTACAACCGCTCTGGTACGGGGCCTGATAAAGCGCTATCAGTGTCATTTGGTGCAGATGGTAACGACAAAATAGCCGTAGAGAATGGTGATACATTCGACTGGAATGGCGAATTTGATAATCAAATTTATCGTTTAGATTTAGCGAAGCAATTAGCGTCAGGTGTAAAAGAGCTCGACTACAGCTTTGTGAACTATCGAGGCGAATTGCGCCAATACGGCGTAAAGGTTGTGGATACAGAAACCCTTAACCTTCCCTATGGAAAATTAGAAGCGGTAAAGGTAAAGCTGATACGTAGCTCTAAAAAGCGCGAAACGTTTGCTTGGTTTGCACCTTCTCTAGACTATGCGCTTGTACGCCTTCAACAGTTTAAAGACGGTGACGAACAAGGTGATATAAAGCTTAAATCGTTTAACACGCAATAAACATTTACGTCTAATACATTCTTTGAAAGCTCGTCTATAGCTAGTCTACAGACGAGCTTTTTTGTGTTATCTAGTTGCCACCGAGAATAAACAAAAACACACGATTTTTCAGCACCCTACTGTCTATGACAATTTTGGCCTATATGAATGTCTATACTAATAGCAGGGCCGCCTATTATTAACGCAATGATTAATGCATTATTCATGTAAAAATCTTGATCTTTGCGCGATTAAATAATAGGTTTACAGCATGCTGGTCAGACCTCGAATTGAGCGTACAAGTGTTTGTTCAAGCTTAGTAAATTCAAGGTTTCCAGCGTAATGTTCAACGCCTTTTCAGGAGTGAAGTATGGCAGATTTAATATGGTTTTTACTGGTAGTTGTAACACTGGCCGTTGCTAGTTATCAGCGTACCAGCTTGGTAACAGCGGTTGCCATGGGCGCAGGTGTCATGATTTTGGGCACCCTTTTCGGCGACATCGGCCTTTTGGGCTGGGTAGTCTATCTTGCTTTAGCACTTCCTTTTACGTTGTCGAATATCAGACAACAATACATCTCAACAAAACTGCTCGCGTTCTATCGCAGCGTTATGCCAGAGATGTCTAGCACAGAACAAGAAGCAATTGATGCGGGTACTGTTTGGTGGGATGGCGACATCTTTAGTGGTAAGCCAGACTGGGATAAACTGCATCGCATTCCTAAAGGTAGGCTTACGGCTGAAGAGCAAGCGTTCTTAGATGGTCCGTGTGAAGAAGTATGCTCGATGGTAAACGAGTGGCAAGTTAACCACCAAGATGCCGACCTCTCACCTGAAGTGTGGCAATACCTTAAAGAACACAAGTTCTTTGCCATGATCATCAAAAAAGAATACGGTGGCCTTGAGTTTTCTGCCTACGCACAATCACGTGTACTACAGAAGCTAGCCGGTGTCAGCGCAGTGTTATCAAGTACCGTTGGCGTACCTAACTCACTAGGCCCTGGCGAACTGCTACAGCACTATGGTACCAAAGAGCAGCAAGACCATTATTTACCGCGTTTAGCTGCCGGTGAAGAAATTCCATGTTTCGCATTAACAGGCCCAGAAGCGGGTTCTGATGCGGGCGCAATTCCTGACGTTGGTGTTGTGTGTAAAGGCGAATGGAATGGTGAAGAAGTGCTAGGTATGCGCCTAACATTTAGCAAGCGCTATATCACGCTAGCACCTGTAGCAACCGTAATTGGTCTTGCTTTTAAACTACAAGATCCAGACGGACTACTTGGCGATAACAAAGAGCCGGGCATTACGTGCGCACTTATACCGCGTGATACTAAAGGCCTAGAAATTGGTCGCCGTCACTTCCCTCTTAATACGCCATTCCAAAACGGCCCTATTAACGGCGAAGATATTTTTGTACCTATCGATTACATTATCGGTGGTCCAAAAATGGCTGGTAGAGGCTGGCGCATGCTTATGGAATGTTTGTCTGTTGGACGCTGTATTACACTTCCATCATCAGCTGCTGGTGGTGCGAAGTCAGTATCACTAGCGACAGGCGCTTACGCAAGAATTCGCCGCCAATTCCGTATGCCTGTGGGCCACATGGAAGGTGTAGAAGAAATGCTTGCGCGTATTGGTGGTAATGCTTACCTAATGGACGGCGTAACGCGTTTCTCAACCGTTGGTGTTGATTTAGGCGAGAAGCCTTCGGTTATTTCAGCAATCTGTAAATACCACCTAACCGAGAAAATGCGTCAAGTCATCAATGACTCGATGGATGTACACGGCGGTAAAGGCGTAATGCTTGGGCCAAACAACTATTTGGGCCGCGGTTATCAGGGTGTACCAATTTCAATTACGGTTGAAGGCGCTAACATCCTAACGCGTAACATGATGATATTCGGTCAAGGTGCAATGCGCTGCCACCCATTTGTATTGAAGGAAATACAAGCGGCCTCTATCGAAGATAGAAAAGAAGCGCTACAAGCATTTGATAAAGCTGTATTCGGCCATATTGGTTTTGCTGTCTCTAACACAGTTCGCAGCATTTGGTTCTCGCTGACCAACGGTGCATTTAGCAGCGCGCCATTTACCGATGAAACAGCGCGTTACTACAAGCTTCTACAGGGCTATAGTGCAAACCTTGCGCTACTTACCGATGTTTCAATGGGTGTGTTAGGCGGTGATCTTAAGCGCCGTGAGCGACTATCTGCACGCCTTGGCGACATTCTAAGTGGTTTGTATTTAGGTAGTACAACACTTAAACGCTTTGACGAAGAAGGTCGACTTAAAGAAGATTTGCCATTACTTCATTGGGCGATGCAAACAACATTGCACGACATAGAAACGGCGATTGACGACTTCCTCGCCAACTTCCCTAACAAAGCCGTTGGTGCGGCGATGCGCGTAATGGTACTTCCATTCGGTCGTCGTATTGGTAAGCCTTCAGATAAGACAGAGCACGCTATTGCACAAATGTTACAAACGCCATCTTCAGCGCGTAGCCGTTTAGGCTATGGCCAGTACCTTGCCCGTACAGAAGGTAGCTTGATGGGTGATTTGGAACAAACGTTGGATGACGTGATTGCAAGTGAGCCAATTTTTGAGCGCATTTGTAAACACAAGAAAGCAAAGCTGCCTTTCACACGCTTAGATGTGTTGGCAACAGAAGCGCTTGCCGATGGTGTTATTAACGACGAGGAAGCAAGCTTACTGCGTAAAACAGAAGCTGGCCGACTGCGTACCATTAACGTAGATGACTTTGACCACGAGGAACTTGTGGCAAAAGTTAACTCAAATAGCACAGCTTCAAAGAAGCGAGGTGGTAAAGCTGCGTAGTTTAACTCAAGCTATAAAGGGTCGCATTCGCGGCCCTTTATTTTTACCGTTATCGCTTTTTGTGAGCAGTGTACTTACTGGAAATGCTATGGCACAAGAGAAGGCTTTCGAGTGCGGCACATCCGAGCAAGCCAAAGCACTGGCTACGCTTATAGCAAGCGACCCTAATCAACAGCGACCACTTCTAATCTGTCACCCTACCTTGGTAAAGCTTGCCGAAGAGAAAGCGAAAGACATGGCTTCTCGCGGTTTAGTTTCGCACTTTTTGGGCGGAAGTCCGAATACGCGAATTCGTAATGCAGGTTTAGTATTGCCTGAATACTATGGCGACGCGATGAGTAATCAGGTGGAGGCTTTAGCTGGTGGATACATGACTGCTGAAGACGTATGGTTTGCGCTACAGACGTCAACCGCCCACCGTCAACACCTGCTAGCTGAAGTACCGTTTTATCAAGAACAAGATCAGATAGGTGTGGGCTTTTATAAAGACTACAGTACGCCTCACGTTGAATATTGGGCGGTATATCTAACAAAGTTGGAAGAGAATACTGCGGCAACGCCAGAAGATGGCAGCCACATACTGGTGAGGAAAACCAAAAAGTTTGATGAGATACCCGACAAAGGACTGGGTATTGTTACCAAAGATGGTGAGCTGATATTAAAAACAAAAAAACCGGATTAAATCCGGTTTTTTTATTTTTATATGTAGCTAATTCACTAGCTAAGCTGAAGCTTGTCCATTAACAATACCGCTTGTGTACGCGTGTTAATTTCAAGCTTTCGAAGAATGGCACTGATGTGCGCTTTAATCGTTGCTTCAGTAACATTCATTTCATGGGCAATTTGCTTGTTCATTAAGCCTGCACGTAAATAAGATAACACTTGAATTTGCTTTGGCGTTAGCTCTTGGAAGCGCTGTAGTAAAATTTTCAGTTCATCGTCAACTTTCTCAAGCTCTTCTTCCATGCCCTCTGGTAACCACTTTTTGCCCGCGATAATGTCAACAATAGCTTGTGCCATTTCACGCGTTGCAGATACCTTTGGAATGAAACCTTGTGCACCAAGACTCATTACTTGCGCAACAACCTCAACGGTATCGCTACCTGACACTACACCAATAGGGATATTTGGGAACTGTTCGCGTAAAGTGATTAAGCCATTGAAGTACTCGCCACCTGGCATATTCAGGTCAAGAAGAACTAGTTCAACTCCATCGAACTCATTTAATTTTGCAATTGCCGCGTCAAGACTGCCCGCTTCAAGTATCTGGGCATTTTCGAAGTAAGGCTCCAGTGCGCCGCTCAACGCTTCGCGGAACAATGGGTGATCGTCTGCTACTAGAATTCTGGTCATTAGCGTTACTACTTCCTTTTTCTATTTATACTATAGGGTAATACTTTCGGCTAATTTCTAAAAGCCTTTATGCAACAAAAGTTGCCGAAATATCAACAAATTTTGCGTTTTCGATTGGCATTTATAAATCAAAAGGTAAAATTGCGCTCCGATTAAGTAAATCTAAGGTTTATTGTGAAGAAACACGACAACATTTATGCAAACCCGCTCAATAAAGTAGCCGACTTTAAATTTGACGAGTCTGTGGTAGACGTGTTTCCCGATATGATTCAGCGGTCAGTACCGGGTTATGAGTCTATCATCCATACTATTGGTGAAGTTGCTAAGACAGTTGTAACTAACAACTCAAAAGTGTACGACTTAGGTTGCTCGCTAGGCGCAGCAAGTTTATCGGTAGCACGAGCTACACAAGATAAGCAGTGCGAGATAATTGGCATAGACAGTTCCGAGGCCATGGTAGAACGCTGCAAGCGCGTTGTTCAAGCATTCACATTGCCAAACCCCATCACCATTAAGCAAGCAATGGCACAAGATGTGGCTATCGAGAATGCGTCGATGGTAGTCATGAATTTCACATTGCAGTTTATTCCTCCCTCAGACAGAGAGGCTCTGCTTAAAAAAATATACGAAGGCTTGAACCCGGGCGGAGTCTTATTATTGTCTGAGAAAATTAGACACCCTACTCTTGCGGGTAACGAACTTCTTATCGATCTTCATCATCAGTTCAAACGCGACAACGGCTATAGCGAATTGGAAGTAAGCCAAAAACGTGCAGCGCTTGAAAAAGTCATGCTTACCGATACGTTTTCCGAACACGAGTCTCGCCTCAAAAGTGCCGGTTTTGACGACGTAGTTATGTGGTTTAAGTGCTACAACTTCACCTCGATGATTGCAATTAAGGCCTAATTTACGCGCAAGCAATAGGCATCTTCAGAGAATATTATGAGCAAACTTGAACAAACTTGGCTTAACGACTGCTATAAATCGTTGCTAGACAGCCCGCTATCGCACTGGTTACAAACCTTACCTGCTCTGATGGATTCGTGGCAGCGAAACGGTAAACACGGTGAATTTGATAAGTGGTGCCGGTTGCTAAATAAGCTACCTTCTACTACCCCTTCTAACGTTCACTTAGCAACGTCGGTAACAGTTGGCTCGGTTGACGATATTAATGACTATACTGCGAAGCAAATTGAAGGGCTTTTAAAGCAGTTTATGCCATGGCGTAAAGGGCCCTATCATATTCACGACATCCATATCGACACAGAGTGGCGCTCAGACTGGAAATGGGATCGTGTAGTGCCCCACATTACTTCACTTAAGGATAGAAGCGTTTTGGACGTTGGCTGCGGCAGCGGCTATCACATGTGGCGTATGTTGGGTGAAGGTGCTTCAAAGGTAATTGGTATTGACCCTACGCAGCTATTTCTTATTCAGTTTCAAGCTGTAAAACACTTTATGCAGCACGACAGCGTGAAGCGCGATAACATTCACTTTCTTCCTATGGGAATTGAAGACATGCAGCCGTTAAAAGCGTTCGATACTGTGTTTTCAATGGGTGTACTGTACCACCGTAAAGATCCAATGGCATTTTTAACCCAGTTGAAAGACCAACTGCGCAAAGGCGGTGAACTGATCCTTGAAACCTTGGTGGTAGACGGCGATGAAAACACCGTACTTATGGCCGGTGAACGTTATGCGCAAATGCGTAACGTTTGGTTTTTACCCAGCACTGCTGCACTTACTGTATGGTTATCAAGGTTAGGCTTCGAAAACATCAAAGTGGTGGACGTTAATCACACAACGCTTGACGAGCAGCGTTCGACAGAGTGGATGGACACCCAATCTTTGAAAGATTTTCTCATGCCGGAAGATATTACCCGCACCATTGAAGGTTACCCTGCACCACAACGAGCCGTAATTGTTGCCAACAAAAAGTAATTCGCGGGTAAGTTCCACATTGTCTTTTGTGGCATAAATGTTGTAACCCTAATCTGCTAGAGTGTAAGTATTCTGCATTGATTAGGGTGACAACATGGATATACATGGCTTTTTAAACGCACAGCAATTGCCAAGTAGCTATGCAGAAATTGCACAAAAATGGTTCATTCCACTTTGTGAAAGGCTATTAAAGCACCAAGAAGGTGCAGCCAAACCTTTTATCGTTGGCATAAATGGGTGCCAAGGTTCGGGCAAGTCAACACTTACAAGCTTCATCGAAGCGTTCCTTTCTTCTACACATAACAAACATATTGTTTCACTGTCTATTGACGACTTCTATTTAGACCAGTCTGACCGCAATGCGCTGGCCGTTAAAGTACATCCACTGTTGAAAACACGCGGTGTGCCGGGCACTCACGACGTTCCCTTAGCACTCGATACTTTCAGGCAACTGAAAGCGGGAGAAACCACTAAACTTCCACGCTTTAACAAGGCAACCGATAACCCATTCCCAAAAGCACAGTGGCCCGTTGTCGATACCACGCCCGATGTCATTATTTTAGAGGGTTGGTGTGTAGGCGTTGAGCCAGAACCTGCATCATCGCTTAAAAAACCGATAAATAGCCTTGAAGAAGAAAAAGATCCGCTTGCAACGTGGCGTACTTTCGTGAATGAGGCGCTACGAGATAAATACCAAGCTTTATTCAATCAACTAGACTATCGCGTAATGCTGGAGGCTCCATCGTTTGATTGTGTTTATAAATGGCGCTTAGAACAAGAGCACAAATTAGCGAAATCATCAGCTGCTAATAGCAAAGGGGTAATGAGTGATGACGAAGTGGCAAACTTTGTGCAGCACTATCAGCGTATTACCGAATCCGCACTGGGCACCATGCCTGCGAAATGTGACACCGTATTCACGCTTGATTCAAGCAGAAGTATTATTGAACAGGATGTACGTAAATGAATAAAACGCTTGTTTTCACCGACATGGATGGCACGCTTTTAGACCATCACACCTACTCTTTTGAGGCGGCGAAACCAGCTTTAGCGGCATTAGATGAAAAATCTATACCCGTAATCCCAACAACCAGCAAAACGTTCGCTGAACTGCAGCCTCTGCGCGAGCGCATTGGTTTAGAAGGGCCGTTTATCGTTGAAAATGGCGCTGCCATTTTTATACCGCACGGCTTTTTTAAACAAAAACCCAGCGGTACTGTTTGGGTAGATGGCTATTGGTGTAAAGCGTTTATTTCAAATAAAAACTATTGGATTAAGCTGCTTGAAAAAGTCGGCAGCGACTTTGATGGCAAATTTACGCAGTTTTCAAAAATGTCCCTTGAAGAAATTCAAGATAGTACTGGTTTGGATGAAAAGTCGGCGTCATTGGCTGCTAAACGCCAATTTGGAGAGCCAGTGCTATGGCTTGGCAACGACGATGAAAAACAACGCTTTTTAAAAGCCATTACCGAACGAGGCGCCTTTCCCCTAGAAGGTGGTAGATTCATTCATATCTCGGGTAATTGCGACAAAGGCCAAGCGCTTAAATGGTTGGCCAGCGAGTACCAAAAACAACACGCAACAAAAGTAAAAACCGTCGCTTTAGGTGATGGCAAAAACGATATAGCAATGCTAGAAGCTGCGCATATCCCTATTCGAATTCTTTCACCGGTAAATCCTCCACCAGCGGTTCAAAAAGAAGAGGTTTATACCAGCACCCTCACCGGCCCTGAAGGCTGGAACGAAATGCTTACTCAACTATTATCTCTATGATCAGGAGGACACATGGCTGATTTTTATCAAAATGGTGTGGTTACTACGTTACATAACTTGGCTCGACGTCCTACCGCGGAACTAGAAGCAGAACTTCTTCAATTTTCAAAAAAACGTCCAATGGCACTTATTCTGCCATCGCTTTTTTCTGAACTTGAAGGCGATGCCCTTCCTCATATTGTGCAAGAACTTACAGAAGTACCGTACTTATCTGAAATTGTAATTGGCCTAGATCGCGCGTCTAAAGACCAATACAAACACGCGCTGAAATTTTTTGGAAAATTGCCACAGCACCATCGCGTTTTATGGAATGACGGGCCGCGATTAAAAGCATTAGATGAAGAACTACAAGCACAAGGCTTAGCGCCAAAAGAATTAGGTAAAGGTCGAAACGTTTGGTACTGCATGGGTTATGTACTGGCCTCAAATCGCGCCGAGTCGGTTGCACTGCACGACTGCGACATTGTGACCTACGAAAAAGACTTGCTAGCCAAACTTATTTACCCTGTTGCCAACCCACAGTTCAACTATGAATTCTGTAAAGGCTATTACGCGCGTGTTGCCAACGGCAAAATTAACGGTCGTGTATCCCGTTTATTGGTTACGCCACTATTGCGTGCGCTTAAACGCATCATGGGCGATAACGAATACTTAGAATTCATGGATAGCTTCCGTTACCCGCTTGCGGGTGAGTTCTCGTTCAGGCGCGATGTACTTAACGATATTCGTATCCCAAGCGATTGGGGTTTAGAAATTGGTGTGTTATCAGAAATGCACAGAAACTATTCCCATAACCGTCTTTGTCAGGCGGATATCTGTGATATCTATGACCATAAACATCAAGATTTGTCGTTAAACAACGATCAAGGTGGCCTATCTAAGATGTCTATCGACATCACAAAAGCTATTTTTAGAAAGCTTGCGACGCAAGGCTATACCTTTAGCAACGAAATGTTCCGCTCAATTAAAGCCACATACTTCCGTATTGCGCTAGACTT
>ENA-OWNT01000901-OWNT01000901.1-seawater-metagenome-genome-assembly--contig:-NODE-901-length-48951-cov-16.307137_pt1 | contig 48951 bp, 40 predicted proteins | sample MGYA00238136_ERZ651165 | MGnify/ENA primary metagenome ERZ651165 (study PRJEB26861, sample SAMN08777766) | seawater metagenome | isolation source: coastal seawater | place: USA: Florida | collected... | reverse complement strand
GCCAACACCGACCCGGAGCTGCTCCAGGAGATGTCGGGCGCCCTGGCCTACGCCACCGTGGCATACGCGATGGCCAAACCCCTCTAGATACGCAAAGGTCCCCGGCACTGCCACCTGCTGATGAGGTGCGTGCCGAGGACCCGTTACTGCTTGCTTGCGAACGGCGGCCTGGCTTCAGATCCTGCCCGGCCGGGGGGCGGTTCCTTGGGGTTGCAGCACGGTCGCCGGAGTGAACCGCGCGCCGGTGTCCGGGAATGCAGGCACGTCAATGCGGGCGTGGGTGTGGATTTCCTGGACGGTATCGCGGGTGTGTTGAGCGATCTTCTCCATGGTGGTCACCCACATGCCGTCCATGGACTTGACCCGGTCCATCAGCTGTTCCAGGGCGACGGCCTTGGACGGCCGGCCCGAGATGAAGGGGTGGTTGGTCAGGACGAAGCAGCTCCCCGCGGCATGGTGCGCCTCGGCCTCCAGCGTCCACATTTCCAGAACCTTGGCGGGGCTTTCGATGACCCCGCTGCCGGTGACTCCGGGGTAGAACGCGTACTGCTCCCAGTCGTCCAGGGCCCAGTCGACGGGGATTTCCACGAGGTCGCGGGAGTCTGCCTCGGCAACGCTGAAGCGGTAGGGGGCGTCGCCGTCGAGCAGGCTTGAGTCATAGAGGAACCCGCGGTCGGCAAGCAGCGCTGCGGAATGCCAGTTGAGCTCCCACCACGGAGCGCGGTAGCCCGTCGGCCGGACGCCGGCGGCCTTGGCCAGGGCGTCCAGGCCCCGGTCCAGGTAGCGTGCCTCCGTGGCGGCGTCGATCCCCTGCATCGGTTCGTGCAGGTATCCGTGGTGGGCAATCTCGTGGCCGCCGTCCGCTATCCGGCGGACAACGTCGGGGTAGCATTCGGCGGTGAAACCCGGGACGAAGAACGTCGCCTGGATGTCCTGGCGCTCCAGGATCTGCAGGATCCGCGGGACGGCGACCTTTGGCCCGTAGGACTGGTGCGTCATGAGTGACATGCGCCTGGTGCTCTGCGGGTCATGAGCGATCGTGCAGGATTCGGCGTCGACATCGAAAGTGAACGATGCCGCGGCACGGTGGCCTTCGGGCCAGGTGATGGGATGGGCGGTGTCTGCGAAAGCGGGGAAGTTCACGGGTCGATCTCCTGCTAGAGGGCGGCGCGGGTGGTTGACGTGACCGGAAGGTCGGATACCTCTACGGTCTGTTCGCTGAGGGCGGGAACGTCAAGAAACTTGCGGTGGAACCGCGGCCCGAGAATTGCGTAGGCTGCGGCGCTGGACAGTCCCCCGGCGAGCCAGGACAGATCCCATCCGCCCAGGGCGACGGCGATGGGTCCCTGCATTGCCGGCACCAGTCCGTACATGAACATCCAGGTGGCGAAGATGCCGATGATCAGGGAGGCGATGCCTGCCGGGTTCACGCCTGGCAGGCGCTTGGTGCCGACGGCGTCGAAGAGCCTGGATGGATTGCCGGGCCAGCGCTTTTCGATCCAGAAGTAGTGGACCAGCATGACCCCGCCCCAGGCGGCCACCCAGGCGACCAGGCCGATCAGCCAGGCATCCAGCACGGAGGCGAAATCCTCCTGGAAGATGAAGAAGATCACGGCTGCAAGGGAGAAGACGCCGACGAACAGGTTCAACTTGCGCCTGCTGATGGAGATGTCCAGGGCCTGTGTGGCGACGGAAAAGGTGTAGATGTTCAGGATGTTGGTGGCGATCGGGCCGTGCAGCACCATGAGCAGCACGGGAAGGGCCAGCGCGCCGAAGTTCAGGACGATGAGTTTTCCGGGATCAATTTCGCCTGTATTGGTGGCGAGGCTCGCTCCCAGGATGCCCAGCCAGACGACGGGGATGAACTGGCCCAGCACCGAGGCGAGGTAGACCTTGCGCTTGGGCACCGTGGTGCTGACGAAGCGGGAGTAGTCTGCGGCGTAGGTGAACCAGGTGATGCCCCAGCCGATGCCGATGGCCGTCATGACCGCGCTCATCGCGGCGATGCGCTCGGAGCCTTCAAGGATGTGGCCCGCAGGGCCCGCGTAGGTCCAGTTGATCTGCATGCCGAACCAGGCCACTGCCGACATCACGGTCAGGATGATGATCGTGGGCGGAACGGTCCACCTCTCGAACGCGGCGATCGCCTTGTAACCGAACCAGGCGATTGCCACCTGGGTCGCCATGATGAAGGTGGCGATGCCGATCTTCCACGCATAGTTATGGGCCTCCGGGTCAACCCAGCCCAGGGTTCCGAACAGCGCCATGACGAGGTCCAGGATGATCCAGGTGTTGACCGCACACCAGCCGATCACCAGGAGGGCCTGAATACCCGCCGGCAGGTAGTTTCCTCGCCGGCCGAAGGCGGCCCGGGCCAGCACCATGCCGGTAGCTCCCGTCTTTTGGCCCAGCAGGACAAAGCACCCGAAGAGCAGCATCCCGATCAGGTTTCCAAGGACCAGAACGGTGACCGTGTCCGCGAACCCCAGGCCGAGCTGGATGCCGAGCGCTCCGAGCACCCAGTTGATCGGGGCGAGGTTGGCGCCGGCCCAAATCCAGAACTGGCCGGACACTTTGCGGGTGCGCTCTGATTCGGGGATGGGGTGAAGCCACGCTTCGTGGTCTTCGCTGGCCGCCGGGGCGGTGTTGGCCGTAACCTGTGGGGATTTTTCACGCATTGGAGCCTCCGTGAGCGATTGGGATACTTCAAGATTATGTGGCCCAGGACACATCAGCCTATATATGATGTGTCTAGTTAAATGCAGCTCTACGCGACGGAGTGTCATGCCAATACGTCTCCAAGACGTCCTCAACCATCCGACCCTGGCGGCTGCCGATCCGGTCGTCAGGGCAGCCGCCGGCAGGGCCGCCAGAACCCAGCTCCGCTGGGTGCACTCCAGCGAGATTTTGGACATCGCTCCCCTGCTCGACGGCGGCGAGCTCCTTCTGACGGGAGGCGAGGCCCTCGCGCTGGCCTCCGAGGACCGGCGGATCTCGTACATCCACCAACTTGCGGAGCGGGGCGTGGCGGCCTTGGCCATCGAAACCGGCGTCGCCCTTCCTTCGCTCCCTTCCTTGATGGTGGCGGCGGCCGAGGCGGTGGGGCTTCCGCTGATCGAGCTGCGCAAGGTGGTGCCCTTTGTCAGTGTCATGCAGGCCATCAACTCGTCACTGGTCAGCGAGTCGGTTTCCCAGTTGCGGCGGGCAGACGAAGCCAGTCACGCGATGGCGGTTGAGCTGGCACATGGCGGCGGCCTGGACCGGATTCTGGCCGTACTCGCCGGAATCACTCAAGCCGAGGTTGCCCTCACCTCCCTCACGGGTGCGACTCTAGCCAGTGCAGCGCCCGGGACCACCAGTACCGGCGACACTGCCGGCGGCCCCATCCCCGCGCCGCAAGAACATGCTCGCCTGATCCGGATCGACGTGCCCGTGCGCGGGATCCTCGCGGCTCAGCTGGCCCTCCGGGTCCCGGCGGACGAGGACGAGAACCTTGCGCGGACAGCCGGAAAGCGCTCCGTGGACATCCTGGCCCTGGCCATGCTGCAGCGGATGTCGCCGGGGCTCCGGGAGGTTGCGGGAGCAGCCTTGATCCGGGCGGTCGATTCCGGCAGCCAGCCGTGGAGGCTTCAACAGCTGGCGTCGGCTGCCGGAATTCCGGCGACCGGCCCTCTCGTGGCCGTGGTGGTCCGCTCCGATGTCTCGCAGCAGCTACGGACCTCAGTCGAACAGTTTCTGGCCCGGGCGGCAAAGTCCCATGCCACGTACGTCGATAACGCTGAGCTTTTGGCAGTTGCCTGCTTGGCCGGTGACGCACCGGAAGAAAGCCGGCAGAGACTCCTGAAAGAGCTGCTGGAGCTTCCGGTCATCGAAAGAACGCTCGCCGCCGTGGGACCTTTGGTGGCCGGAATTGCGGACGCCCCCTGGTCGCTGTCCGAAGCCAAACTCACCCTGGAATTGGCTGCCTCCCCGGAACAAACCGGGCCGGGACGCGGCGGCATGCACCATCCCGTGGTCGATGCGGAGGCATTCGCGGTGGAACGTCTCGCCGTTCAGTCGCTGGACCCCGAGCACCGACGGAACTTCGTACGCCAGCAGCTGGGCCCGGTCGTGGATCACGATGCACAGCGCAATTCGCGGCTTCTGGACACACTGGCAGTGTGGCTGGATTGCGGATGCAACACCGCTCAGGCGGCCAGGGAACTGCATGTGGAACGGCAGTCGATGCATCAACGGCTGCAACGGATCTTCGAGCTCTGCGGCGGCGACCCCCGGCGCACGGGTCGGCTCGCGGCGCTGCATTTGGCCACCCGGCTGGCCCGGCTCAGCTGAGGCGGCGCAGCTACGACACGCGCTCAGCTGAGGCGGCGCAGCTACGACAAGCGCGGGCGCGTCAGGCGCTGCCCTGGGGTGCGCGGCCGCCCATTCGTGTGGTGATCTTGCGGGCCGCCGCTGCGGATGCTTCGCCCAGGCCCTGCAGCCTTTCCCGTGAGACCCGGAACCGGGGCGCCGAGATCAGGACGGCGGCCACGACGTCGCCGCGGTGGTCGTAGACGGGGGCGGCCACGCCCACTTCGTCGATGGACGATTCGCCGTAGTTGATGGCCCAGCCGCGGTCCGTCACATCCTTGAGCTTGATCTGGTAGCCGTCCAGGCCGGCGTCGTCGAGTCCCGGATAGCTGATCGCGCCGCTGCGCAGGAGGGTCCGGACGCGTTCGGCGGGCGCGGCGGACAGGAAGACCTGCACGGAGGAGCTCATGGCGTCCCTGTAGCGGGCTCCGAGCGGGGTGGTGTGCTTGATCTGGTGGTGGCTGGCGATCTGCTCCACGCACATCGACTCGGCGCCGTTCCACACCATGAGGGCGCTGGTTTCGCCGGTCTGTTCGGTGAGTTCGCGCAGGACAGGGTAGGCCACGCGCCGTTCTTCCAGTTCGGCCAGCAGCGGTCCGGCGACGGCGATCAGCCCCAGCCCCAGCCGGAAGCGGCGGGTTTCCGGGTCCCGTTCCACGAGATGTTCCTGTTCGAAGGTGGCCAGGATCCGGGAAACGGTGCTCTTGTGCAGGCCCACCCGGTTGGCGATCTCCGTGACTCCGAGCAACGGCTCATCCGCGGTGAACGTCCGCAGCACGGCAATGGCGTTGACGATGACGGAGGTGCCCTTGGTGTCGCCGTTTCCGGTGGTCTCGGGAGATTCTGCTGGGGTCATGGTGTCTACCATCATTCCGCATGAGGGCCCAAAAGCGGCGCCACGGTGGACGTGGCGCCGCTTCTGCTGTCAGTCCCTTTCAGGGAGTGCGGGCGGGTTAGGCGCCCACGATGTTGTATTCCGGGCCGAAGGGGAACTTCGTGATGTTCTCGGCACCGTCCTCACCGACCACCAGGATGTCGTGCTCGCGGTAGCCGCCGGCGCCGGGCTGGCCGTCCAGGACCGTGATCATGGGTTCCATGGAGACCACCATGCCGGGCTCGAGCACGGTGTCGATGTCCTCGCGGAGTTCCAGTCCGGCTTCGCGGCCGTAGTAGTGGCTCAGGACGCCGAAGGAGTGTCCGTAGCCGAACGTCCGGTTGGCGAGCAGTCCGTGGCCCACGTAGATCTCGTTCAGCTCGGCGGCGATGTCCTTGCAGACAGCTCCCGGCTTGATGAGCTCGAGTCCGCGCTTGTGGACCTCCACGTTGATGTTCCAAAGCTCCAGGGAGCGGGCGTCGGGTTCGCCGTAGAACAGCGTGCGCTCCAGTGCGGTGTAGTAGCCGGAGGTCATGGGGAAGCAGTTCAGGGACAGGATGTCGTGCTCCTGGATCTTCCGTGTGGTGGCCCAGTTGTGGGCTCCGTCGGTGTTGATGCCGGACTGGAACCACACCCAGGTGTCTCGGATTTCCGAATCCGGGAAGGTCCGGGCGATTTCGTGGACCATGGCTTCGGTGCCGATCAGGGCGACCTCATATTCGGTGATGCCTGCGGTGATGGCGTTGCGGATGGCTTCGCCGCCGAGGTCGCCGATGCGGGCCCCGTGCTTGATCACCTCGATTTCTTCGGCCGATTTGATCATCCGCTGGCGCATGGCGGCCTGGGCCACGTCCACCAGGGTGGCCGATGCAAACGCGGCCTGGATCTTGTTCCGGTTGTCCAGCGGCAGGGAATCGTCCTCGACGCCGAGCCGGCGGGGGTTGATGCCGCGGGTGCGCAGCGCCTCCTGGATGGCGAAGATGTAGTTGTCCCGGCGCCAGTCCGTGTAGACCACGTTGTCGCCGTAGCTGCGCCGCCACGGCATGCCGGCGTCGATGTTGGCCGTGACGGTCACGGTGTCGTCCTTGGTGACCACCATGGCGTAGGACCGGCCGAAGTAGGTGAAGAGGAAGTCGGAGTAGTACTTGATCGAGTGGTAGCTGGTCAGGACAACGGCGTCGAGGTCCTTCTCTGCCATGATCCGGCGCAGGCCGCTGAGCCGGCGCTCAAATTCGGTGTTGGAAAAGGTCAGCTTTTCCTTCTGCCCGTTGTGCAGGACTTTCAGACGCTCCAGTTCGGCGATGGACGAGGCGTTGTCTGAGGTGGTGATGGTCATGGTGGTGGTGCCTTTCTGCGGTTCGGTTTCGTAGGAGGGAAGACGTGGGCGTCGGCCGGGGCTACTCGTGGCGCAGCGGTTCCTTGCTGGTTTCACGGGAGAGGACGACGGCGATCAGGGAGACGGCGGCGGCGCCGGCCAGGTACCAGGCCGGGGCCAGGTCATTGGCCGTTACGGCGATCAGGAGGGTTGCCATGAACGGCGCGGTGCCGCCGAAGAGGGCGTTGGAGAGGTTGAAGCTGACGGCGAAGCCGCTGTAGCGGACGCGGGTGGGGAACATTTCCGCCAGGAAGCTCGGTAGCGTGCCGTCATTGAGCGTGAGCATGCCGCCCAGCAGGATCTGCACCAGGACAATCACCAGGAAGTTCCCGGTACCCAGCAGGGCGAAGGCCGGCACGGTCAGCACCATGAAGCTCAGCGATGCGGCGATGAGGACCTTTTTCCGGCCGTAGCGGTCCGAGAGCATCCCCGTCAGGAAGATGAACCCGATGTACGTCACCAGCGCGATGGTGGTGGCCAGGAAGGATTCGGCAGCGCCGAGACCCAGTTCCGAGGACAGGTACGTCGGCATGTAGCTGAGGATCACGTAGAACCCGACGGCGTTGAGCAGCACGGCTCCGACGGCTTTCAGCAGCAGCCGCCAGTGGTTCCGGAAGAGGCTGGACACCGGGGCCTTGATGGCCTGGTCCTCCTCTGCCAGTTCACGGAACACAGGGGTGTCTTCAAGCTTGGTGCGGATGTAGCGTCCGATCAGGCCCATCGGGGCTGCGAGCAGGAACGGCAGGCGCCACCCCCAGCTTTGCATCGCCTCGGCGCTGAGCAGGATGGTCAGCAGGCCCGCGAGCAGGGAGCCGAGCAACAGGCCCGCGGCCGTGCTGGCCGGAACCACCGCCGCGTACAGGCCGCGCTTGTTGGCCGGGGCGTACTCCACCAGGAAGGCGGACGCGCCGGCGTATTCCCCGGAAGCGGAGAAGCCCTGGACAACTCGCACCACCAGCAGGAGGATCGGGGCCCAGATGCCGATGGAGTTGAACCCCGGGATAAGGGCGATGCAGAAGGTCGCTCCGGACATGATCAGGATTGACAGGGACAGCGCGGTCTTGCGCCCCACCCGGTCGCCAATGTGGCCCCAGACAAAGCCGCCAAGCGGCCGTACCAGGAACGAGATGGCGAACAGGGCAAACGTCAGCAGGAGCGCGGTCTGGGGATTGGACTCGGGAAAGAAGACCGCGGCGATTGTTGCGGCCAGGTAGCCGTAGACGGCGTAGTCGAACCACTCGACGAAGTTCCCGATGAAGCTGGCGGCGACTACCCGCCGTCGGGTTTCCTTGCTGACTGCGGGATCATGGCCGCCCGGGGCAGCATGGCCGCTCAACGTGGTTTGTCCGGAGGAAGTACTGCCATGCCCGCTATTCGACTCCGGGCCGGTCGACCCCGCAAGAGTGGCGGGGGAGGAAGTTTCGTTACTCATGTGTCCACCAAAGGGTTTTGGAGTTGCAATCAGTGCAACGCTGTTGCACCAGATTAGGCGTGACGCATGACACAGTCAATGCTTTTTTGTTTCCAGTTTGCGGATCTTCTGAACGACAGGGCCGCGACTGCGCGGCAGAAGGCCCGCCAGGCCGCGGCCAAAGAGTTGCATTCAATGAGACTTGGTTGCAGTTCTGGCGCATCGCTCGGGACGGCTTGTGAAAAGCTTGAGCCCGGGCGTGCTGCGATTCCCCCCGGGGCGGCGCGGTGGCACACTTGGTGGACTATCGAGTGACTGGGGGGATCCACGTCAGGAGATCGTCATGGGCATTCTGGTACGCACACGCACTTCCGGCCGCCGGGCGGCGGGCAAGCCATGATGGCCGGGTGGGCCTATCTCATGGCTGGCATCATGACCGTCGACTCACTCCTGCTTGGACTGCTCCTGATGAACGTGACGTGGCCGAAGCGCTGGAGGAAATAAGGCCGAGGCTCGACGCGCGTTCTGTTCGGCGAGCCCCGCTTCTTCAAGACGCCGGATCGCCTCGCGGGCAGGCCGTCAAAACGTCACTGGGTCCAGGAGGTGGCCTGCCGGCCCGCAACCGGGAATACCGGAGCACTGATATACGTTGAAGATCCGTCGGACAAGAACGTCAGACAAGAACTTCAGAGAAGAGAATGACCTAAAGTGGCAACCGACTACGACGAAGTACGTTCCGACGTCAAGGAATCCCAGGACCGCTCCCTGGAAGCGCTGCAGTCCGCCAACGCCCCGGATGCCCGCAGCGTCGCCCGTGACCTGGACGAATCCGACGCACTGGATGAGGCCATGACCCCCGGCGGGGAGTTCGTCGCCGAGGAACTGATCGTTCAGGTCATCCCCCAGGCCGAGGACGAGTTCACCTGCTACTCCTGTTTCCTGGTCCGGCACCGGTCCCAGCTCGCGCGCGAAAAGGACGGCCACTCGTACTGCATCGAGTGCGAAGGATAAGGCGAAGAATAAGTCCCAGGATAAGACGCAGCCCCGTCACATGCCGGAGCCGTCCTGATCTGGCGACCCCCGTAAGGACACAGATGTGCCCTAGACGGCGTCGGTCGGCTGATCGCCCTTATGGCTGCGCAGATTCTCCTGCACCTTGCCGAACAAGTCCTTGATGGTCGCCTCCGTATTGGTGAGCATGTCCGGCTGGACGTAGACCTGTTGGGCGGGCGGCAGGCTGAAGTGGGACGGCAGGCCACCTGTAGCGTCCACCCCTGCAAGCGCGATGGTCACGCCGCCCTCCTTGCGCGCAATGGCGCCGATCCGGCCGAAGACCACCGTAAATTCGTCCGGCTGGAAGCTCACGGTCAGTCCGACATGTGTCCGGTTAAGGTCGCCTGCTGCGACGGCCTTCTCGTTACCGGTGCCTGCATAGCTCATGTCCATCTCCTGCGAGGGTTGGTGGCGTTGTACGCGAGCAGTCTACGTCGGTGTCCGGAGGCCGGGTAGGGGCCCGCGAGCGGCCCGGTAACTACCCGGGGCCGCTCTGGTGGAGAATGCGTTCATGACCAATGACGATCGTCGGCCCGTCTACTTCCTTTCGGACAGTACGGGCATCACCGCAGAAACGCTCGGCAACACCTTGCTGACGCAGTTCCCCGCGAACAATTTTGACCGCATCACGGTCCCCTTCATCACCACAGCCGAACAGGCGAGGTCCGTCGTCAGGACCATCGACAGTCTCGCCGACACCGGCCTGCAGCCGATCGTGTTTTCCACCGCGGTCAGCAGCGATATCCGGCAGACCCTGGCGACGTGCAAGGGAATCATCGTGGACCTCATCGGGACGCATGTCGGACAGCTGGAGCACGCCCTCGGTACGCCGGCGAGCGGAGAACCGGGGCGGGCGCACGGCCTCGGGAACGCGGAGCGGTATCAATCCCGGATGGCCGCCGTGGAGTACGCCATGGAACATGACGACGGCCAAAGCCTGCGGGCGCTCGAAAAGGCCCAGGTCATTTTGGTGGCGCCGTCCCGTTGCGGCAAAACGCCCACCACCATGTACTTGGCACTGCAGCACGGCATCTTCGCCGCGAACTTCCCGCTGGTGGATGAAGACTTTGAACGGGAAGGGCTCCCCAAGCCGCTGAGGCCTTTCGTTGAGAAGTGTTTCGGCCTCTCCTCCAACCCCCTGCGCCTGAGCCAGATCCGCACCGAACGGCGCCGCGGCTCACCGTATGCGTCGCTGCGGCAGTGCGGCTTCGAGCTGCGCAGCGCCGAGCAGTTGTACGTCTCCCATAGGATTCCGTACCTGAATTCGGCCACGGTGTCCGTGGAGGAAATGGCAGCCACTATCCTGCAGCGGATGAACCTCAAGCATTAGGGAAAAGTTTCACAAACCCGGTGTGGCGTACGTCATGTGGAAAGAGCGCGGGAGACCTGTCACTGTGGACAGGACTTGCGCCCATCAACCGGCCATCGCCGCGAGCGGGGCGCCGCACCTGCATGCCATCATCTGCAAAGGAGCAGTAACTATGACGACAGACATCCTGTGGTTCTCAGAACTCGGACTCAAGGACCTGGACCGGGTGGGCGGAAAGAACGCCTCCCTCGGCGAAATGGTGCAGAACCTGACCTCTGCCGGGGTCCAGGTCCCGGACGGCTTCGCCACGACCGCGGATGCCTACCGCAGCTTCCTGGCAGATTCCGGCCTGGACCAGAAGATCGCCGACCGGCTGGTGGGACTGGACACCGATGACGTGACGGCCCTCGCCTCGGCCGGCCAGGAAATCCGGGCCCTCATGCGCGAGACGCCCTTCCTGCCGGACTTTGAAGCGCAGATCCGGAACTCCTACCAGCAACTGGTGGACAAGCACGGCGGCTCCGAGGACCTCTCCTGGGCCGTCCGTTCCAGCGCTACCGCGGAAGACCTTCCCGATGCCTCCTTCGCCGGGCAGCAGGAAACGTTCCTGAACGTCCGCGGCATCGAGAACATCCTGATCGCCATCAAGGATGTCTTCGCGTCCCTCTACAACGACCGGGCGATCGCCTACCGCGTGCACCACAAATTCGAACACGCCGAGGTGGCGCTCTCGGCCGGCATCCAGCGGATGGTGCGCTCCGACGTCGGGGCCTCCGGTGTCATGTTCACCATGGACACCGAATCCGGGTTCAAGGACGCCGTGTTCGTCACGTCCTCGTACGGCCTCGGCGAAGCCGTCGTCCAGGGCGCCGTCAACCCCGACGAGTTCTACGTGTACAAGCCTGCGCTGCAGGCCGGCCGGCCCGCCATCCTCAAGCGCGGGCTGGGCGAGAAGGCCCTCCAGATGACCTACACGACCAGCCGCGAGATCGGCCGCACCATCGATTTCGTCCCGGTTGAGGCCGCACTGCGGAACCGCTTCAGCCTCAATGACGACGACGTCGAGCAGCTCGCCCGGCACGCGGTCGCCATCGAGAACCACTACGGCCGCCCCATGGACATCGAATGGGGCAAGGACGGGATCGACGGCGGCCTGTACATCCTGCAGGCACGCCCGGAGACCGTGCAGTCCCGCCGGGCCTCCGGCAGCCTGAGCCGTTTCCGCCTCAACGGGACCGGCCGGGTGCTGGCCGAGGGCCGCGCCATCGGCCAGCGCATCGGCGCCGGCAGCGTCCGCATCCTCACCGCGATCGACCAGATGGCCGCCTTCAAGACCGGCGATGTCCTCGTCGCCGACATGACCGACCCGGACTGGGAACCGATCATGAAGCGTGCCTCCGCCATCGTGACCAACCGCGGCGGGCGCACCTGCCACGCCGCCATCATTGCCCGGGAACTGGGGATTCCCGCCGTCGTCGGCACCGGGGACGCCACTGACGCGCTCTCCGACGGCCTCGAGGTGACTGTCTCCTGCGCCGACGGTGAGACCGGCGTGATCTACGAAGGGCTCCTGGACTTCAGCGTCGAGGAAACCGAGATCACCCAGCTTCCCGAAGCCCCCGTCAAGGTCATGATGAATGTCGGCACCCCGGAACAGGCGTTCACGTTCGCGCAGCTGCCCAACCACGGAGTGGGCCTGGCCCGGCTCGAATTCATCATCAACCGCCAGATCGGCATCCACCCCAAGGCGCTGCTGAACCTGGACGAGCAGCCGGCGGACGTCGCCGCGGAAATCCGTGAGCGGATCGCCGCGTACGACAGCCCGCGCGACTACTACATCAAGCGCCTGGCCGAAGGCGTGTCCACCATCGCGGCGGCCTTCGCGCCGGAACCGGTGATTGTGCGCATGTCCGACTTCAAGTCCAACGAGTACGCCAACCTGATTGGCGGACCCGCCTACGAGCCGCACGAAGAGAACCCGATGCTCGGCTTCCGCGGCGCCTCACGGTACCTGGAGCCGTCCTTCCGGGACTGCTTCGACCTCGAGTGCGAGGCCCTGTCCTTCGTCCGCAACGAGATGGGGCTGACCAACGTCAAGCTGATGATCCCGTTCGTGCGGACCCTGGACGAGGCCCGCGGGGTCATTGAGCTGCTGGCGGAGAACGGCCTCACCCGCGGCGAGAACGGCCTCGAGGTGATCATGATGTGCGAGATTCCGTCCAACGCCCTGCTCGCCGACGAGTTCCTGGACTACTTCGACGGATTCTCCATCGGCTCCAACGACATGACCCAGCTGGCCCTGGGCCTGGACCGGGATTCCGCGATTGTCTCGGGCGGCTTCGACGAACGCGACCCTGCCGTCAAGAAACTCCTGAGCATGGCCATCAAGGCCTGCAAGACGCGCGGCAAATACGTGGGCATCTGCGGCCAGGGCCCCAGCGACCACACGGACTTCGCCGAGTGGCTGGTCGAGGAAGGCATCGATTCCGTCTCCTTGAACCCCGACACCGTGGTGGATACCTGGCTGCGCCTTGCCGGCGCGACAGGCGGCGCGGCCGTCGAGGCAGGGGTCGGCGCCGAGGCGAACTGACAGCACGGCCCCGGCCCAAGTGCAGGCCGGACACACGACCGGCAGCACGGACCAGGAATTCCGGACCAGGAATTCCTGACCGTGCTGCCGGGGCCGCACTGCCGTGGCCGCATGCACAACGGCGGCCAGTGACAGGAACGACGGCGGCTAGAGCACCTTCCGGATGGTCTCTTCGAAGCTCGTGACGTGGTGCAGGGCGAGCTCGGCGGCCTTGTCGGCGTCGCCTTCGGCCACCGCCTTGAGCAGCTCGACGTGCTCGGTGATGTGGCCGCTGACTGAGGGGACCTTGTCCAGAACCAGGCACCAGATCCGGGTGGCCAGGTTGTCGTAGCGGATCAGGGTGTCCTCCAGGTGCGGGTTGGCGGCGGCCCGGTAGATCAGCCGGTGCACCGTGAGGTCGTAGCGCATCAGCTCCCGGGACTCCGCCGGACTCGGGTCCAGTTCCGCAATAGTCCTGGCAACGTCCAGCAATTCGCGGCGCATGGCGGCATTTGCCCTCGTTGCCGCCCGGCGCGCCGCCAGCGGCTCCAGCAGTTCCCGGATTTCCGAGACGTCGGCCAGTTCCGTGAAGTCCACAGTGGTGGCAAAAGTTCCCCGGCGCGGATAGGAAACCACCAGGTGGTCCACTTCCAACCGCTTGATCGCCTCGCGCACGGGAGTGCGGCCGAATCCGAGTTCGGCGGCCAGCTGCCCGTCATTGATGGGTTCGCCCGGCCGGATTTCGAGCATGATCAGCTTGTCCCGCAGCTGCCGGTACGCGGATTCCGCCTGGGATAGGGCCTCGTCTTCTGCGGGCGGCAGGACGGTAAGTGCATTCACAGCTCGGCTCCGTTCTTGGATTCCCGGCGGAAGCTCGCTTCCACTTGGCTCCCGGCTATTGACTCTGGTGTGATCCCAATCATACCATTGTCATCACACTGATATATCAGTTACAACAACAGTGGTATTTCAAAGGAGCAACCGTGGTTGAGCAGTTGAACGAGCGACTTTCCGTAGTCGATCCCGAGGTCGAGCAGGCCGTGGCCAGGGAACTGAAGCGCCAGCAGTCCACCCTTGAGATGATTGCGTCCGAGAACTTCGCCCCTGCCGGGGTCATGGAGGCGCAGGGTTCGGTGCTGACCAACAAGTACGCCGAGGGCTACCCGGGCAAGCGCTACTACGGCGGCTGCGAGCACGTCGATGTGATCGAACAGCTCGCCATCGACCGGGTCAAGGCCCTGTTCGGCGCGGAGGCGGCGAACGTGCAGCCCCATTCGGGCGCCCAGGCCAACGCCGCCGCCATGTTTGCCCTCCTGGAACCGGGCGACACCATCATGGGACTGGCCCTGGCCCACGGCGGCCACCTCACGCACGGCATGCGCATCAATTTCTCCGGAAAGCTCTACAACGTGGTCCCGTACCACGTGAGCGAACACAACCACCTGGTGGACATGGCCGAAGTCGAGGCCCTGGCGCTCGAGCACCGGCCCAAGATGATCGTGGCCGGCTGGTCCGCCTACTCCCGGCAGCTGGATTTCGCGGAGTTCCGGCGCATCGCCGACCTCGTGGGCGCCTACCTGATGGTGGACATGGCGCACTTCGCCGGCCTCGTGGCCGCGGGGCTTCATCCCAACCCTGTCCCCTACGCCGACGTCGTCACCACCACCACGCACAAGACCCTCGGCGGCCCGCGCGGCGGGGTGATCCTGAGCAAGGAGGAGTACGCCCGCAAGATCAACAGCGCCGTGTTCCCCGGTCAGCAGGGCGGCCCGCTGGAACACGTGATCGCGGCCAAGGCCGTTGCCTTCAAGATCGCCGCGTCCCCCGGGTTCAAGGAACGCCAGGACCGCACGCTCGAGGGCGCCCGGATTCTCGCATCCCGGCTCCTGAAGGACGACGTCGCGGCGGCCGGGATCTCCGTGGTCAACGGCGGCACCGACGTGCACCTGGTCCTGGTGGACCTGCGGGACTCCGAACTGGACGGGCAGCAGGCCGAAGACAGGCTGCACCGGATCGGGATCACCGTCAACCGCAACGCCGTCCCGTTCGACCCCCGCCCGCCCATGGTCTCCTCCGGACTGCGGATCGGCACCCCCGCCCTGGCCACCCGCGGCTTTGGTGCCGCGGAGTTCACCGAAGTGGCGGACATCATCGCCTCCGCCCTCATTTCACAGGCACCAGGGAACCAGCTCAGCGACCAAACCGCCGCTGAGCTGCGCGGACGCGTCAGCGCCCTGGCGGCACAATTCCCCCTTTACCCGCACCTCGGCACCAGCACCGCGGCAGCCGGGCTTGAGGCAGAACTGATTGGAGCAGCACAATGACCACCGAACACCTGCCGGAGCACCCGGATTTCCTCTGGCGCAACCCTGACCCGAAGAAGTCCTACGACGCCGTGATTGTGGGCGGCGGCGGCCACGGACTGGCGACGGCGTATTACCTGGCCAAGAACCACGGAATGACCAACATCGCCATCCTGGAAAAGGGCTGGCTCGCCGGCGGCAACATGGCCCGGAACACCACCATCATCCGTTCCAACTACCTGTGGGACGAGAGCGCGGCGATCTACGAGCACGCCCTGAAGCTGTGGGAGATCCTGCCGGAGGAACTCGACTACGACTTCCTGTTCAGCCAGCGCGGCGTCATGAACCTGGCCCACACGCTGGGCGACGTGCGCGAAAGCATCCGCCGCGTCGGCGCCAACAAGCTCAACGGCGTCGACGCCGAATGGCTGGACCCGAAGCAGGTCAAGGAACTCTGCCCCATCCTGAACATCAACGACAACATCCGCTACCCCGTGATGGGTGCCACCTACCAGCCGCGCGCCGGCATCGCCAAGCACGACCACGTCGCGTGGGCCTTCGCCCGCAAATGCGACGAGCTCGGCGTGGACATCATCCAGAACTGCGAAGTCACCGGATTCGTGAAAGACGGAAACCGGGTGGTGGGGGTCAAGACCAGCCGCGGCACGATCCACACCGAAAAGGTCGGCCTCTGCGCGGCCGGACACAGCTCGGTGCTGGCGGAAATGGCCGGGTTCCGGCTCCCCATCCAGTCCCACCCCCTCCAGGCGCTGGTGTCCGAACTCCACGAGCCCGTCCACCCCACCGTGGTCATGTCCAACCACGTCCATGTCTACGTCTCCCAGGCGCACAAGGGCGAGCTCGTCATGGGCGCCGGCGTGGACTCCTACAACGGCTACGGCCAGCGCGGATCGTTCCACGTGATCGAGCACCAGATGGCCGCCGCCGTCGAACTCTTCCCGATCTTCGCCCGGGCCCACGTGCTCCGGACCTGGGGCGGGATCGTCGACACCACCCTGGATGCCTCCCCGATCGTGGGCACCACCCCGGTGGAGAACATGTTCGTCAACTGCGGCTGGGGCACCGGCGGCTTCAAGGGCACACCGGCTGCCGGGCTTACGTTCGCGCACACCATCGCCACCGGGACACCGCACAAACTCAACAAGCCCTTCTCACTCGAGCGCTTCGAAACCGGCGCCCTGATCGATGAACACGGCGCCGCCGCCGTGGCCCACTAGAAAGAGGTAAGGACATGCTCCTGATTTCCTGCCCCAACTGCGGTCCCCGCGACGAGACCGAATTCCACTACGGCGGCCAGGCCCACGTGGCCTACCCCGAAAACCCGGCAGAGCTCACCGACCGCGAATGGGCCGAGTACCTGTTCTACCGCGACAACACTAAGGGCGCCTTCGCCGAACGCTGGCTGCACAGCACCGGGTGCCGGCAATGGTTCAACATGCTCCGCGACACCGTCACCTACGACATCCAGGCCGTCTACCCGATGGGCCAACTCCGTCCCGCCACATCCAACCCCGTCCCCGATGCCCTATCAGTTGTCGTCCCTAAAGGGGCCCGAAAGCAGCCAGAACTGATAGAGCAACCGGGCTCAGCGCCCCGCACCTCCGGCACCACCGCCACCAGCCCCGTTTCCCCGGAAGGAGCAGTCAAATGACCGCTCACCCGCAGCCCGCGCGTCTTAGCACCGGCGGACGCATCGACCGCAGCGTCACCTGGCGCTTCACCCTGGACGGCCGCGAGTACACCGGCCACCCCGGCGACACCCTCGCCTCGGCCCTGCTGGCCAACGGCCGGCTCCGGGCGGGTGACTCCCTGTATGAGGGACGGCCGCGCGGCATCATGTCCGCCGGCGTCGAGGAATCCAACGCCCTGGTCAAGATCGCCGCCCGGTTCCCGGGCCACGTGGCCGAATCCATGCTCCCGGCCACCACGGTGTCCCTCGTGGACGGCCTCAGCGCCGAGCTGCTCAGCGGACTGGGCAAGCTGGACCCGGCCGAGGACCACGCCGAATACGACAAGAAGTACGTCCACACCGACGTCCTCGTGGTCGGCGGCGGCCCGGCAGGCCTGGCCGCGGCCCGCGAGGCCGTCCGCTCCGGCGCCCGGGTCATCCTGATCGACGACCAGCCCGAACTCGGCGGATCGCTGCTGTCCGGCTCCACCGACCCGGCCCTCGCGGACACCATCGAAGGGCAGCCCGCCCTGGAATGGGTGGCCAATGTTGAAGCCGAGCTGATCTCCGCGGCCGAGTGCACGGTCCTGAACCGCACCACGGCCTTCGGCTCCTACGACTCCAACTACGTCATCGCGGCCCAGAACCGGACGGACCATCTCCTGACCCCGGCCGCTCCGGGCGTGTCCCGCCAGCGGATTTGGCACATCCGTGCCAAAGAGGTTGTCCTGGCCCCGGGCGCCCACGAACGCCCGCTCGTTTTCGAAAACAACGACCGCCCCGGCATCATGCTCGCCTCCGCGGTCCGCAGCTACCTCAACCGCTACGCCGTCGCCGCCGGTTCGCGCGTGGTCATCAGCACCACCAACGACAGCGCCTACGCGCTGGCCGCCGATCTGGGCGCCGCCGGCATCAAGGTCGAGGCCGTCGTCGACGCCCGTCCGCGGCTGAGCGAAACCGCCGCGGCAGCCGCCGCGGCCGGAACGCGGGTGCTGATCGGCAGCGCCGTCGCCAACACCACGGGACAGGAACGCCTCCTCGGCGTGACCATCAGGAGCATCAACGACGCCGGCGAGCTCACCTCGGGCGTCGAACAGCTTGCGTGCGACCTGCTGGCCGTCTCCGGCGGCTGGTCACCGGTGGTGCACCTGCACTCCCAGCGCCAGGGCAAACTCCGCTGGGACGAGGACCTCGCGGCTTTCGTCCCCAACAGCGTGGTTCCCAACCAGCAGGTGGCCGGCTCCGGCCGCGGCAGCTTCGAGCTCGAGGACTGCGTTGCCGAGGGCATCTCCGCCGGGGCCGCGGCCGGCATCGCCGCCGGCTTTGGCTCCGCCGTCGAGCCCGTCTCCCCTGCGGCACCACGCGCCTCCGCCCCGACCCGCCAGCTCTGGCTGGTTCCCGGGCAGAAGGGCGGCCCGGAGGACTGGCACCACCACTTCGTCGACTTCCAGCGCGACCAGTCCGTGGCCGACGTCCTGCGCTCCACCGGGGCCGGCATGCGCTCGGTGGAACACGTCAAGCGCTACACCTCGATCAGCACCGCCAACGACCAGGGCAAGACCTCCGGGGTGAACGCGATCGGCGTGATCGCCGCTGCGCTGAAGCACGGCGGCGGGGAAACTGCCGATGGCACACCGAGTATCGGCGAAATCGGGACCACCGCGTACCGCGCCCCTTTCACCCCCGTGGCGTTTGCCGCCCTGGCCGGCCGCCAGCGCGGCGAACTCTTCGATCCCGCCCGCCTGACCTCCATCCACCCCTGGCATGTCGCCCAGGGGGCCCTGTTCGAAGACGTCGGGCAGTGGAAGCGGCCGTGGTACTACCCGCAGGACGGCGAGGACATGGACACCGCGGTGCTGCGCGAATGCGCCGCTGTCCGGGAATCCGTGGGCTTCATGGACGCCACCACCCTGGGCAAGATCGAGATCCGCGGCAAGGATGCGGGCGAGTTCCTGAACCGCATCTACACCAACGCGTTCAAGAAACTCGCTCCGGGTTCGGCCCGCTACGGCGTTATGTGCACCCCTGACGGGATGATCTTCGACGACGGCGTCACCCTGCGCCTGGACGAGGACCGCTTCTTCATGACCACCACCACCGGCGGCGCCGCCAAGGTACTGGACTGGCTGGAGGAGTGGCTGCAGACCGAATGGCCGGAACTGGATGTGCACTGCACCTCCGTCACGGAGCAGTGGTCCACGATCGCCGTCGTCGGTCCGAAATCCCGGGCCGTCATCGCAAAGCTGGCGCCGGAACTGGCAGCCGACGGCGGCCTGGACGCCGAGGCCTTCCCGTTCATGACGTTCCGCGAAACCACCCTGGCCTCCGGCGTCCGGGCCCGGATCTGCCGGATCTCGTTCTCCGGCGAACTGGCCTACGAAATTAATATTCCGTCCTGGTACGGGCTGAGCACGTGGGAAGCCGTGGCAGCGGCCGGGGCGGAGTTCAACATCACCCCGTACGGCACCGAAACCATGCACGTGCTGCGTGCCGAGAAGGGCTACCCGATCGTCGGACAGGACACCGACGGGACCGTGACCCCGCAGGACGCCGGCATGGAATGGGTGGTCTCCAAGGTCAAGGACTTCATCGGCAAGCGCTCCTACGCCCGCAAGGACGCCGGCCGCACCGACCGGAAGCACCTGGTCAGCGTGCTTCCCGTGGACGGCACCATCCGGCTCCCCGAAGGCACCCAGCTCGTGGAGCAGGGCATCACCGTGAACCCTGCCTACGGCCCCGTCCCCATGCAGGGGTTCGTGACGTCGAGCTACCACAGCGCCGCACTGGGCAGGTCGTTTGCCCTGGCCCTGATCAAGAACGGCCGCAACCGCGTCGGCGAAACCCTCGTGGCTGCCGTCGGCGACGAGCTGGTGGACGTAGTCGTCGCAGAAACTGTACTTTTTGACTCTGAAGGGACCCGCAAAGATGGCTGACACAGCAGCACTCGAAAATTCCAAGAAGATCCAGACCCTCCGGAAGAGTCCGGCAGCGCTCCTGGCCGCAGCTTTTGAAGCGGGATCCGTGGCAGGTGTCGTGGAGCTGCGCGAGGTGCCGTTCCTGACCATGGCCGGACTCCGGGTCAATCCGGCCGGCGACGCCGGGGAGCGGCTGGGCGCCCTTACGGGCGGCCTGCCCTCCGTGTCCGGCGAGGTCCGCAGCAGCGGCGACACCGCGGTGCTGTGGCTGGGTCCGGAGGAATTCCTGCTCGTCGCGCCCGCCGAATCCCACGACAGCCTGGGCGGGGACCTGCCCCGGTCCCTCGTCGGAGCACTGGGCGACGGCGAAGGCCAGGTGGTGGACCTTTCCGCCAACCGGACCACGCTCGAGCTCTCCGGGCCGCGTGCCCGGGCGGTGCTGGAAAAGGGCTGCGCCCTGGACCTGCACCCGCGCGTCCTGCGGGCCGGGACGGCCCTGTCCACGGAAATCGGCGGCATCCCGGCCATTCTGTGGAAGACCGCGGATCAGACCTACCGGATCTTCCCGCGGGCATCCTTTGCGGAGTTCCTGGGCCGTTGGCTCCTGGACGCCATGCGCGAATTTGCGACCACTGAGGTCCCCTGATGGCGCTCAGCGTCCTGGACCTGTTTTCTGTTGGCATCGGGCCGTCCTCCTCCCACACGGTCGGCCCGATGCGGGCAGCCAAGCGCTTCGCCGACGGCCTGAAAAGCGACGGGCACCTGAGCTCGACAACCAGGGTGCAGGCCGAGCTGTTCGGTTCGCTCGGTGCCACGGGCCGGGGGCACGGTTCGGACAAGGCCGTGGTCCTGGGCCTGCAGGGCCAGGACCCCGAGACCGTGGACACCGGCACTGCCGATGACCAGGTGGCGGCCGCGGCCCTGGATGCGGAGCTGCGGATCGGCGGGGACCACCGGGTGGACTTCAACTGGGACGAGGACGTGGTCCTGCACCGCCGCAAGTCGCTGCCGGCCCACCCCAACGGCATGACCTTCCGGGCGCTGGACCACTCCGGGGCGGTGCTGAAGGAACGCAGCTACTACTCAATCGGCGGCGGCTTTGTGGTCGACGGCAACGCACAGGGCGCTGACCAGGTGGTGGCCGACGACACCGTACTGCCCTACCCCTTCAGCACGGCCGACGAACTGCTGGAGATCTGCCGGCGCGAGCGCATGTCCATCTCCGACGTCATGCTCGCCAACGAACTCGTCTGGCGCAGCGAGGCCGAACTCCGGGAGAAGCTCCTGGCGCTGTGGGCGGTCATGCGCCAATGCGTGGACAACGGCTGCGCTGCCGAGGGCATCCTGCCCGGCGGGCTGAACGTCAAACGCCGCGCCCCCGCCCTGTTCCGGACGCTGGCGGCAACCGCCGTCAGCGCCGAGACGGATGCCCGGACCCCCTCCCTGGCCCAGGTCCCCGCCGACCCGCTGCTCGCCATGGAATGGGTGAACCTGTTCGCCCTGGCGGTCAACGAGGAAAACGCCGCGGGCGGCAGGATCGTCACGGCCCCCACCAACGGCGCCGCCGGAATCGTGCCGGCCGTGCTGCACTATTACGTCAAGTTCGTCCCCGGGGCCGACGACGACGGCGTCATCCGCTTCCTCCTGGCGGCGGCCGCCGTCGGGATCCTGTTCAAAATCAACGCCTCCATCTCCGGGGCGGAGGTCGGCTGCCAGGGTGAAGTCGGATCGGCGTGCTCCATGGCGGCGGCGGGGCTGTGCGAAGTGCTGGGCGGCACCCCGGAGCAGGTGGAAAACGCCGCCGAAGTCGGGATCGAACACAACCTCGGCCTGACCTGCGACCCCGTCGGCGGGCTGGTGCAGATCCCCTGTATCGAACGCAACGCCATTGCCAGCGTCAAAGCCATCAACGCCGCCCGCCTGTGCCTCCACGGCGACGGCAGCCACAAAGTCTCGCTGGACAAAGCCATCAAAACCATGCGTGAAACAGGAGCGGACATGAAAACCAAGTACAAGGAAACCTCCCGCGGGGGCCTCGCCGTGAACGTCGTGGAGTGCTGACCATGGCCGAGAACCAGACCCCCGGCACGGTGGAGCACATCCTGACCCTGGACTGCCCGGAGACGCGCGGGATTGTCCACGCCGTGTCCGGCTTCCTGCTGGAGCAGGGCTGCGACATCCTGGAAAGCAAGCAATTCGACTCCCAGCTGGATGGCCACTTCTTCATGCGGCTCCACTTTGCCTCGGCCGGGGACCAGGCCACGCTCGATTCGCTCAGGGACGCCTTCGTGCCGGTAGCCGAAAAATTCGGCATGCACTGGGAACTGCGGCGTCACGGGACTAAACGGCGGGTCCTGATCATGGTCTCGAAATTCGAGCATTGCCTCAATGACCTGCTGTACCGTGCCCGCACCGGTGAGCTGCCCATCGAGATCGTCGGCGTGGTCTCAAACCACCCCGATCACAGACGGACCGTCGAATGGCACGGGATCCCCTTCTTCCATGTGCCGGTCACCCCGGACACGAAGCCTGCGGCCGAACAACGCCTCATGGAACTGGTCGACCGGATGGACGTCGAACTGGTGGTTCTGGCCCGGTACATGCAGGTCCTCAGCGACAACCTCACCCGGCTGCTGGATGGCCGTGCCATCAACATCCACCACTCCTTCCTCCCCAGCTTCAAGGGCGCGAAGCCCTACCACCAGGCGCATGCCCGGGGTGTGAAGACGGTCGGCGCCACCGCCCACTATGTCAACGCGGAGCTGGACGAGGGGCCGATCATCTCCCAGCAGGTGGTGGAGGTGGACCACACCTACGGGCCCGAGGATCTGGTCGCCGCGGGACGCGATACCGAGTGCAAGGCACTCTCCAGCGCCGTCCGCTGGCATTGCGAGGGACGGGTCTTCCTCCAGGGCAACAGGACGGTGATCCTGCGGTAGCTCGGACGCCCTGAGCTGCCCCGCCCCTGCGGGGCAGGTCAGGGCTGGGCCGCAGTGACATTCCCGGTCACCAGCGCGCACATCTGGCGCAACAGTGAGGCGCGTTCCGCGGCAGACACAGCGTCCTGCGGGAGCCCGATCTTGAAGCCCATGATCGGCAGCTCGCCGGCGGCCTGCAGGCATCGGGCGATCTCGCGGGTGTTGAGCATGGAACTGGCCGGCGCCCCTTCGACCTCGATGGCGGGGAGGTGGGCATCAATCCACGGATAGCCGAACTCCGTCGCTTCGGCTGAACAGCCCGAGAACATGAGGCCGCTGAGAACACCTGCCTCGCGGGCATAGGTGATGTGCTCCGCGGCGGTTTGGATCTCCCGGGTCTCGATGACGGACCGGGCCCAGTTCACAAGTATTCCAACCCGGTACCCCCGGTCCTTGAGCGACCGGACGACGTCGACCTCCGCCTGGATCGGGAGGAACCCCTTTTCGGGATTTCGCCCGGGCCGGGGAGCGTCGCAGTGCTCCACCACCAGGGACGTGCCGGACCAGTCCCAGGCGAGGATCTCCTCCAGGGACTCCGCGAAGGCCGACGGCGAGCCCCGCCGCGGGGGCGCGGAGTGCAGAGCGACTGCCTCCACCCGGTGTCCTTCATCCCCAAGACGGGTGACGTAGTCCCTGACGCCCGCTGTAAAATCGATAGCGGCCCGACGCCCGTCCTGGTCCACGGACGCGAGGCCGAAGTGCCTGTCCAGGCCCACCCTTTGCATGGTTCCAGGAATCGTCGTGACCACGGCCGACCATTCCGCGGGAGCTCCGGCCGGCCAGGGTTCGCCGCCCGCGGCACGGTAAGGAAGCTCAAGGCCGCGGATGGCAGCAACATCCGCCATTGCCTCGAAGAATGGCCTCTGCTGTGACCCTTCCGGCTGGGCGGGATAGGCGCCGACGATCAGTGACATGGTTCTCTCTTTCGATTCGAAACGCTGGACGGGCCTCCTTTCGGAGCGGACGGCCGCCGCGAAGATCCCCGACCCGGGCCGGACCGGAAGTGTGTCCCTCGCCCGCTTGACGAGCCGGTGTGATGGCCCTTACAGTTTTCCAACAAGCATCGGACGTCCTACATCCGATAAATATACTCGAATGGTGAGGCAAATCATGAGCAAGACAACAAAGAACTTGCCGCTGGTCAATGACGCCAGCCGCCGGAGCTTCCTCAAGCTGTCGGGCGCGCTGGGCGTTGCCGCGGCTTTCACCACTTCCCTTGCCGCGTGCGGCGGCGCCGCCAGCACGACGGCGGGAGCGGCCGCCAACACCGCGCCGATCAACAAGGACCTCATCATCGAAGCGGGCATCTCCTACTCCCTGTCCACCGGGTTTGACCCGCTGTCCAGCTCCGGGGCAACGCCGCTGGCCGCCAACCTGCACGTCTACGAGGGCCTCGTGGAACTTCACCCCGCCACCCGTGAGCCGTACAACGCCCTCGCCGCGGCCGACCCCAAAATGGTCAACCCCACCACGTACCAGGTGACCCTGCGCGACGCCGCCAAGTTCCACAACGGCACCCCGGTCACCGCCGAGGACGTCGTCTTCTCCTTCACCCGCGTCATGGACCCGGCCAACAAGTCGCTGTTCTCGCAGTTCATCCCGTTCATCAAGGACGTCAAGGCCGTCGACGCGAAGACCGTCGAGTTCTCGCTGAAGTACGCTTTCCCCGCTTTCCCAGCACGCATCTCGGTCGTCAAGATCGTGCCCAAGGCACTGGCCAACTTCCCGCTCGGCTCCGACCAGCTCAAGGCGTTCGATGCCAAGCCCGTCGGCACCGGCCCGTACAAGCTGGTCTCCGCGGTCAAGGACGACAAGATCGTGTTCGAGGCGAACCCCGACTACAACGGCCCGATGCCGGCCCTCGCCAAGGGCATGACCTGGCTGCTGCTCTCCGACGCCGCCGCCCGCGTCACGGCGATGCAGTCCGGCCGCGTCCAGGCGATCGAGGACGTCCCGTACCTGGACATCGAAGGGCTGAAATCGAAGGCCGCGGTGGAATCCGTCCAGTCCTTCGGCATGCTGTTCCTGATGTTCAACTGCGCCAAGGCCCCGTTCGACAACAAGCTGGTCCGCCAGGCCCTGCACTACGGCCTGGACAAGGACTCCATCATCAAGAAGGCGCTGTTCGGCAACGCCAAAGCCTCCAGTTCCTACTTCCAGGAAGGCCACCCGGACTACGTCAAGGCCAAGAACGTCTACGGCTACGACCCCCAGAAAGCCGCGGACCTGCTGAAGCAGGCCGGCGTCACCAACCTGGAGTTCGAGCTTCTGACCACCGACACCGCGTGGGTCAAGGACGTGGCCCCGCTGATGCTGGAATCCTGGAACAAGATCCCCGGCGTCAAGGTGACCCTGAAGAACCTCCAGTCCGGCGCGCTGTACACGGACCGGGTGGGCAAGGCCGATTTCTCTGTCGTCGCCGCCCCGGGCGATCCGTCCGTCTTCGGAAACGACGCCGATCTGCTGCTGAGCTGGTTCTACGCCGGCGACACCTGGATGAAAGGCCGGGCCTACTGGGCCGCCACACCGGAACGCGCCACACTCGTGGACCTCATGGCGAAAGCCGGCCAGTCCGCCCCCGCAGAGGCGAAGAACTTGACCGGCGATATTGTCGACCTGGTGTCCGAGGAGCTCCCGCTGTACCCGATCTTCCACCGCCAGCTTCCCAGCGCCTGGGATGCCAAAAAGCTCAGCGGCTTCAAGCCACTGCCCACCACGGGCCTCGGCTTCGTCGGCGTCGGCCGCACCGCCTGATTAAAGCCCACCGCCGGTCCGGGCGGGTCCACCACCCGCCCGGACCGGCAAGCTCTGCCCCCGTGCCGGCTAAGGCCGGGACAACCTTCCACGAATTCCGGAGACAACATTGGTCACAATATTGCGCCTGCTGGGCCGCAGGCTGGCGGCGCTGCCCCTGATGATCCTGGGCATTACCCTGCTGGTGTTCCTTGTCCTGCAGGCCGCCCCCGGTGACCAGGCGAGCAGCGCCCTCGGCGACGGAGCCAGCGAGGAAGCCAAAGAACAGTACCGCCAGAGCAACGGGCTCAACGATCCCTTGGTCCTGCAGTATTTCGGGTTTCTGGGCAAGCTGCTCCACTTTGACCTCGGGGTCACCACGCCGCCGGCGAAATCAGTGGCCGCCATGATCGCTTCGGCCTTCCCGCTGACCCTTCAGCTCACGTTCCTGGGCGTGCTGATCGCCGTCGTCGTGTCCCTGCCATTCGGAATCGCCGGCGCGCTGTACCGGGACAAATGGCCGGACCAGATGGTCCGGGTCTTCTCCATCGCCGCCGTGGCAACCCCCTCGTTCTGGCTCGGCATCCTGCTCATCCAGTGGTTCGCGCTCGGCACTGACCCGGCGTTCCCCTCCGGCGGTATCGCGACGCCCGAATCGGGCCTCGGCGGATGGTTGAACTCGATGATGCTCCCGGCCCTGGCCCTTGGCATCCCGGTGTCGGCCTCGCTGATCCGCGTGGTCCGCACCTCGATGGTCGAGGAACTGGACCGCGACTACGTCCGTACCGCAATCGGCAACGGCGTCCCCTACCGGGAAGTCATTTCACGGAACGTGCTCCGCAATGCCCTGGTCACTCCGGTGACCGTGCTGGGATTGCGGATCGGCTACCTCCTAGGCGGCGCCGTCGTGATCGAAATGATCTTTGCCCTGCCCGGCATGGGCCAGCTGATCCTCAACGGCATCACCAACCTCGACGTCAACCTGGTGCAGGGCGTGGTCCTGACCATCTCCGTCACCTTCGTGCTGGTGAACATCGCCGTCGACCTTCTGTACCTGCTCATCAACCCCCGAATCAGGACGGTCTGAACCATGCGCAGCAAACTCGCTGAACGCCTCAGCGCCCCGGGAATCCGGTTCAAGGCCCTCCCCTGGAGCTCCCGGCTCGCCCTCGTCTTTCTGGTGGCCATCACTCTTGCCGCCGTTTTCGCGCCCGCCATCGCCCCGCATGACCCGCTGGAATCCTTCATTCCGGCGACGCCGCCCGGCGGCGAGAACCTGTTCGGCACCGACCGGCTGGGCCGCGACATCTTCTCGCGCCTGCTCTACGGCGCCCAGTCCTCCCTGATGATCGGCCTGGGCGCTGTCTCGCTGGCCGTCCTCGCCGGCGCACTCCTCGGCTCGCTTGCCGCGACCTCCAGCAAGGGCGTCAACGAAGGCATCATGCGCCTCATGGACATCCTCATGGCCTTCCCCGGCATCGCCCTGGCCGCCGTGCTGCTGGCCGTCTTCGGCAACACCGTGCCCACAATCATCGTGGCCATCGCGGTGATCTACACGCCCCAGCTCGCCCGGGTGGTGCGCGCCAACGTGCTCTCCCAGTACGGCGAGGACTATGTCCGGGCCGCCCGGGTGATCGGCGCCGGCCGCTCCTACATCCTGCTCAAGCACATTGTCCGCAACACGGCAGCTCCGGTCCTGGTGTTCGCCACGGTGATGGTCGCGGACGCGATCATCCTGGAGGCCTCGCTTTCCTTCCTGGGCGCAGGCGTCCAGGATCCCGCACCGTCGTGGGGCAACGTGATCTCCTACGGCCGCAACCTCGTCCTCTCCGGCGGTTGGTGGGCCACCACCTTCGCGGGCCTGACCATCCTGCTTACGGTGCTCGCCCTGAACATCCTGGCCGAGGGACTCACCGATGCCATGGTCAACCCCAAGCTCCGCAAGGCCCCGGTAGTGAAGGACGACGACGGCTTCTCCTCCCCCATCGCCGCCGTCGACGCCGAGATCGGCACGTCCGTGGCCCAGGGCTCCGTGGTGGAGCAGCGCGAACTCGACGGCGTCCGCGCCGCCGCTGGCGATGCGGTCCCGGAAGCCGGATTCCCGCCGGCCGGCTACCCCCAGGACAGGAACGCCGGCCACCATGCACTGCTGGAGGAGGGGCTGAAACTGCTGACCGCCGTCGAGGCCGGCCGCACGGACCGCCTCCCCCAGGTCCCGGACACCGCCCGCACAGTCCTCGAGGTCAAGAACCTGTCCATCCGCTTCCCCGGCCGCTTTGGCGACACCGCGATCGTGGACAACGTCTCCTTCAGCGTCCGGGAAGGCGAAACGATGGGCCTGGTGGGCGAATCCGGCTGCGGCAAGTCCATCACGTCGCTGGCCATCATGGGCCTGCTGCCCAAGACCGCCGTGATCTCCGGCTCCATCACATTCGACGGCAAGGAACTGCTGGACCCCTCCACCGGCAACAGCAGCGCCAAGGCCTACGAGGGGCTTCGCGGCCAGCAGATCGCCATGGTGTACCAGGACGCGCTGAGCTCGCTCAACCCCTCCATGAAGATCAAGGACCAGCTGCAGCAGCTCACCCGCCGCGGCGGCCGCAAGACCCCCGCCGAGCTCCTGGAAATGGTCAAGCTGGATCCCGTCCGCACGCTGGCCAGCTACCCGCATGAACTCTCCGGCGGCCAGCGCCAGCGCGTCCTGATCGCCATGGCGCTCTCCCGCTCGCCCCGGATCGTGGTCGCGGACGAGCCCACCACCGCGCTGGATGTGACCGTGCAGCACCAGGTGGTGGAACTGCTCAACGAGCTGCGCGAACAGCTGGGCTTCGCCATGGTGTTCGTCAGCCATGACCTGGCCCTGGTGGCCTCGCTCGCGCACCGCATCACCGTGATGTACGCCGGGCAAGTGGTCGAATCCGCCCAGGCGTCCGCGCTGCTGCAGAACCGCCAGCACGAATACACCCGCGGCCTGCTCGGCGCCGTCCTCTCCATCGAGGCCGACGCCGACCGGCTGCACCAGATCCCCGGCACCGTGCCTTCGCCCAGGGATTTCGCCGCCGGCGACAGGTTCGCCGCCCGCTCCCTGCGGCCCGACGCCGACCCGGAGCAGCGGCTGGTCCTGACCCCCTTTGACCCGGACAGCGACCACTACTGGGCAAGCCACCTCAAGGAGGACGCCAAGTGAGCACATCAACCGGTAAACCGGTGCTTGAACTGAAGAACGTCAAGGTCCACCACCGGGCCCGTACGGGCGGTCTGTTCCGCCCCACGTTCGTCAAAGCCGTCAACGGGGTGGACTTCACCATCAGCCGCGGCGAAACCGTGGGGATCGTGGGCGAATCCGGCTGCGGCAAGTCCACCCTGGCCTCGGTGCTGGTGGGCCTGCAGGCCCCCACCTCGGGGGAGGTCCTGTTCCACGGCAAGCCCGCCGGCAGGCGCAATGCCGCCCTGCGCAAGGAATTCGGCCGCGCCGTCTCGGTGGTCTTCCAGGACCCCTCCACCGCGCTGAACCCCCGCATGACCATCCAGGACATCCTCACCGATCCGCTCCAGATCCACGGGATCGGCACGGCGGCCACCCGGGCCGCGAAGGTCAAGGACCTGCTCGCCCTCGTCGGGCTGCCGTACTCCGCCGCCGAGGTCACGCCCTCGCAGGTCTCCGGCGGCCAGCGCCAGCGTGTCGCCATCGCCCGGGCCCTCGCATTGGACCCGGACATCATCGTGGCAGACGAGCCCACTTCTGCGCTGGACGTCTCGGTGCGGGCACAGGTGCTGAACCTGCTCGCGGACCTGAAGACCCAGCTGAACCTGGGCATGGTCTTCATCTCGCACGATATCCAGACCGTCCGTTACGTCTCGGACCGGATCTGCGTCATGTACTTCGGCGAAATCGTCGAGGAAGGACCCGCCGGACAGGTCTTCGACAACCCGGCCAACGACTACACGAAAAAACTGCTCGGCGCCGCTCCCAGCCTGCTTCACCCCTGATTCCCACACTTTTCCGCATTCAAGAAACCATCATTGGAGTTACCTGTGTCTACCCAATTCCAGGGCGTCATTCCCCCGGTCGTCACCCCCCGCCACGCCGACGGCAGCATCGACACCGATTCGCTGAAGAACCTCACGCGCCACCTCCTCGACGGCGGCGTGTCCGGGCTCTTCGTCCTGGGCTCCTCCGGCGAGGTCCCCTACCTCAGCAACGCCGAACGCGAACTCGTCGTCAGCACCATCGCCGCCGAGAATGCTGCTGCTGGCGCAGCGGGCGTTCCGCTGATAGTCGGCGCCAACGAACAGACCACCACCCGCGTCATTGAGGAAGCCCGGAAGGTGATCGACCTCGGCGCCGACGCGATCGTCGTGACGTCGATGTACTACGCGATCGGCAACGCGGAGGAGACGGAAACACACTTCCGCGCCATCCACGACGCCGTCAGCACACCGATTTTCGCTTACGACGTCCCGGTCCGCACCCACTTCAAGCTGCCCACGGACCTGCTGGTCCGGCTTGGCCGGGACGGCGTGATCGCCGGCGTCAAGGACTCCTCCGGTGACGACGTCGGCTTCCGCCAGCTCCTGCTGGCCGCCCGCGACATCCCCAACTTCGACATCTTCACCGGCCACGAGGTCGTGGTCGACGGCGCCCTCCTCGGCGGGGCGCAGGGCGTCGTCCCGGGTCTGGGCAACGTGGACCCCCGCGGCTACCGGAACCTCATGGACGCCGCGGCCGCTGGCGACTGGGCCAAGGCCGCCGCGGAGCAGGACCGGCTCGCCGACCTCTTCGAGATCGTTTACACCCCCAACGGCCGGGTTTCGGGCGGCGCGGCAGGGCTCGGGGCCTTCAAGACCGCCCTCCAGCTCATGGGCATCATTGAATCCAACACCATGAGCGCGCCCATGCCGTCGCTGAATGAGGACGAGACCACCGCCATCAAGATCATCCTCGAACGCAACGGCCTGGTCTAGGTTCCGGTCACCACGCCCGCAGAGATACCGGACTGAGGAGGAACATGGCGCACGCTATCGGGGTTGACCTTGGCGGCACCAAAACGGCGGCCGGGGTGGTCTCCGAGGACGGCGAACTGCTGTTCTCCGAGACCATCCCGACGCTCAACCGTGCCGGCGGCGAGGCCGTCCTGGACGCCACCGCGGCCCTGGTTGCCGAGCTCCGGGCCCGGGCGCAAGGGGACGGCATCGCCATCTCGGGGGTGGGCGTGGGCTCGGCCGGGGTGATCGACGCCGGGCGCGGCGTGGTGGTGTCCGCGACGGACGCCATCCACGGCTGGGCCGGGACGGCGCTGACCGAGGGCCTGGCCCGGCGGCTGTGCCTTACCCCGGGCGCGGTCCGTGCGGTGAACGACGTGCACGCCCATGCGCTCGGCGAAGCCTGGCGCGGGGCAGCCGCCGGGACGGCGAGCTCACTGCTGATCGCCTTCGGAACCGGCGTGGGCGCAAGCCTGGTACTGGCCGGCCGGCCGGTCCTGGGCCACCGGTACGTCGGCGGTCACGTCGGACATATCGCCTCCCCGTACGCCTACGACGACGGCGGGGCGCTGCCGTGTTCGTGCGGCGGTTCGGGGCATGTGGAGGCTGCGGCCTCCGGCCCGGCCATCCATGCGGCATTCCTCCGCCAGGGCGGATCCCCCGCCGTCCCGGACACCCGCGCGGTGTTCGCGCTGGCGCACGACGGGGACCCGGCGGCCCGCCGCGCCGTCCGCACGGCAGCCGAGGCCGCCGGACAGGCGGCCGGGGGCCTGGCCAACGTCCTGGACCCCGAGGTCCTGGTGATCTCCGGTGGTCTCGCCGATGCCGGGGATCTCTGGTGGCAACCCATGAAAGCGGCCCTGCGCCGGGAACTGCTGGATCCGCTGGTCCGCGTGCCGGTCCTCCGCGCCACGCTGGAAAACTCCGCGGCCGTCGTCGGGGCTGCACAGCTAGTCTTCAACTGACCGTACCGCCCGCTGACGCCGGGCCACACAGAAACCGGACACCATGATCCTGACCCCCGAGGGCCTCGAATCCCTCCGCTCCCAGCTCATCGTTTCCTGCCAGGCCTACCCCGGCGAGCCGATGCGTGATCCCCGCACCACCGCGCAGCTGGCGGCTTCGGCGGTCATCGGCGGCGCCGCGGCCGTCCGGGTCCAGGGACTGGCCGATATCCAGCACACCCGCGCCGCCGTCGAGGTCCCGGTCATCGGGCTCTGGAAGGACGGCCACGACGGCGTCTTCATCACCCCCACCCTGCGGCACGCCCTCGCCGTGGCCAACGCCGGTGCCCATGTAGTGGCCATTGACGGCACCCGCCGGCCACGGCCCGACGGGTTGACCCTGGCCGCGACTGTGGCCGGCATCCGTGCCCGCTCCCAGGCCCTGGTCATGGCGGATTGCGGGTCCTTCGATGACGCCGCAGCCGCCGTCGACGCCGGGGCGGACCTGATCGGCACCACACTGGCCGGTTATGCCGGGGAACGCCCGAAAACCCACGGCCCCGACCTGGAACTGCTGGAACAGATCGCCGCCGCGGGCCTCGGGAAGCCGCTCATCGCCGAAGGCCGCATCCACACCCCGGAGCAGGCCCGCCAGGCGCTTGACGCCGGCGCGTTCGCCGTCGTCGTCGGCACAGCAATCACCCACCCGGCCACCATCAGCGGCTGGTTCGCTGCCGCGCTGCACTCCTGAGGACGGTCCCGATGCCGGAATCCCGCGACGCCGCTACCGCTCCCGTCTACGTCCTGCGGGGCGCCCTCCTCACCGACGGCGCCTGCACGGCGAACGCCGTGGTGGCCGTTTCAGGAGGCCGGATCGCCTACGCGGGACCCGGCAGCGGCTTTGACGCCTCGCAATTCCCGGGCGCGGAGCAACTCCCGCTGCCACCCGGTACATCACTGCTTCCCGGGCTCGTGGACCTCCACTGCCATGGCGCAGCGGGCGGCGGATTCCCGGACGGAGATGACCAGGCCTGCCGCGAGGCAGTGGACTTCCTGCACCGCAACGGGACCACCAGCCTGCTGGCCAGCCTCGTCACGGCCTCCGGCGAAGAGCTGCTGCGGTCGCTTGGCGTACTCAAGGTCCTGGCGGCCGAGGGACTCATCGCGGGAGTCCATTCCGAGGGGCCATTCCTCTCCCACGCCCGGTGCGGCGCGCAGAACCCGCTCTGGCTCCGCGACCCGGATCCTGAACTCCTGCGCCAAATGCTGGAGGCCGCCGGCGGAACCCTGCGGACCATGACTTACGCCCCGGAACTGCCGGGCGCCAGTGAACTGCTCCGGATACTCACGGACCACGGCGTCATACCCTCGCTGGGCCACACCGACGCCGATGCCCGGCTGACGGCAGCCTCGCTGACGGAAGCCACGGACCTCATCGGCGGCGCTTCAGCCACCGGGGGGTTCGGGCCGCATGCCCGGCCCACGGTGACCCATTTGTTCAACGGCATGCCGCCGCTGCACCACCGGAGTCCCGGACCGGCCGGCGCGAGCCTGCGGCTGGCGGCCGCGGGCACCGTCGTGGTCGAACTGGTCGGCGACGGCGTCCACCTCGACCCGGAGACGGTTCGGATGGCGTTTGAACTGGCGGGAGCCGCGAACATCGCGCTAGTGACGGACTCCATGGCGGCCACCGGGCTGCCCGATGGCGACTATGAACTTGGCCCCTCCGAGGTGGTGGTGCACGACGGCGTGGCCACGCTCAGGACCAACGGCGCCCTCGCCGGGGGCACGGCGACCCTGCTGGAGGTTGTCCGCACCACCGTCGCGGCGGGGGTCAGTCCCGCCGATGCCGTCATGGCGGCGACCCTGGTCCCTGCCCGCGTCCTGGGCCTGGAAACCGAGATCGGGGCCCTCCGGGCGGGCATGCGCGCCGATATCCTGGCCGTTGACGCGCGCTTCGAACGTGTGGCGGTCCTGCGCGGCGGCCACGTCCTGGACTCCCCGGCCTGAACCCCGGACGGGTGCCGCCCCGCAGGGCGGCATCCGAATCAGGCGACGGCTGCTCCTGCACGCACCTTGACTGCTCCCGACCCGCTGACGGATCCTGCCGGGACGTCGGCGAGCCGCGCGGCCGCGGCCTCGTCCGCCACCACTGTGACGTGCGGGTGCAGCTGCAGTACCGAGCCCGGGCATTCTGGCGAAACCGGGCCGGCGAGGGCCTCGCGGAGGATGTCGGCCTTGTCCGTCCCGTTGACCACCAGCAGGAGTTGCCGGGCTTCCAAGATGGTTCCCAGTCCCTGGGTGATGCACCGCTCCGGGACGTCTTCAAGGCTGTCGAAATAGCGGGCGTTCGCCTGGCGTGTGCGCTCGGTCAGCACTTCCACCCGGGTCCGGGAATCCAGGGCTGAGCCCGGCTCGTTGAAGGCCAGATGCCCGTTGTGTCCGATCCCCAGGATTTGGACGTCGATTCCGCCGGTCCGGGCGATCGCGAGGTCGTAGTCCCGCGCCGCCTCGTCGGGATTCTCCGCGCCGCCGTCGGGAACGAAGACGTTGGCGGGATCAAGGTGCAGCCGTTCCGTCACTTCACGGCGCACCACCTCGGCATAGCTCTCCGGATGGCCTGCCGGCAGGCCGACGTACTCATCCAGCGCGAAACCGCGGATACGGGACATGTCCAGCCGATGGCCGTCAAGGGCCGCGTACACCGGCAGGGGCGAGCCGCCCGTGGCCAGACCGAGAACGGCGTCGGGCCTGCTGCGGATCACGGCGGCCAGGATGCCGGCGGCAACTGCCCCGGTTCCCTCGGCGTCGGGCACTACAAAGATTTCCATCACGAGAGGCGCTTTCTGTGGTTCTTGATGCGTCGCAGCCCACCCGCACGGGCGGGCTACCGGGCCGCGACGTCCTTGAGTTTTTGGCGGATGCCGTCGAAGTGGCGCTGGAGACGCTCGGAGGCCAGCGTCTTGTTCTTGTCGGCGACGGCCTCGTAGATTTCCCGGTGATCGCTGGCCAGTTCCGGGAGGTTGACCGGCCCGGATCCAAGGGCCTGGTGGATCTGCCGATAGACCTTCCAGAAGACGTCCATGAGATTGATCAGGAGCTCGTTGTTCAGGGGCGCATAGAGCCCCCGGTGGAATTCCGCGTCCAGTTCGGGAAAGGCTTGCCCGGCGGCCGCGGCTGCTTCCATCTGTTCCAGAGTGCTGCGGAGCTCGCTGAGGTGCTCGTCGGTCATGAGGTCGATGGCTGATCCGATGAGGCCCGATTCGAGCGCCTGCCGCACGTCAATGAGCTCCATCGCTTCCTCACCCCTGTGCCTAAGCGACAGCCGGCCGCGGAAGGCCAGGCCGTCGGTGAGTGCGCTGAAGTTGTTCGGTGCAACGAACATGCCAAAGCCGTGGCGAATCTCGATGACGCCCAGCGCCTGGAGCACCTTCAGCGACTCCCGCACGGTGTTGCGTCCGACGCCCAGGACCGCGGAGAGCTCGCTCTCCGTGGGCAGGGCATCCCCAACATCCAGGCCTTGTTCTAGGATGAGGTCCATAATGCGTGTTTGTAGCGCATGGGACCTGATTTGAGCGCTGAAACGGGCCGGCGACACTACTCGGGATTCCATGCTCATGACAATCTCCTTCTGGCCGCGGGGTCGGCCACTCCTACGTCCAGCTTACAGGAGATGGGACGTCCAATGTCCTTGTGTCGCTGGGCGTGTAGAAGATTTTCCCGCCGTGCGCGCAGTGGAGGCTTCTGCGCGGCACGGAGGTGGCGGGTCCCACGGCCCGGATCCCGCCACCCCTGCATTCGCTACAGCCACCCTTCGGGCCGGAGGCCTTTAGAGCTTTTGGCCCTTCGGGGTGATCTGGAGCCGGTCAAAAGTGACCCGCCGCCCGAGCGAATCGAGGACCACCACGTCGTCGCGGCCGTTCTTCAGCTCGTCCGGCAGGATGACCTCAACGGTGTTGTCCTTCCCCGGGAACATCCAGCCGAGCCTGACGAGGCTCTTGTTGAGGTAAACGTAGTACCACTGGCCGTGCTCGAGGTTCCGGAGCGTCATTTTCTGCCCGGTCCGGTACTTTGCGTCGGTGCCCAGGTCCGTCGGGGCCGTCTGGCCGTCGAGATCCTGGGTTCGAAGGTCCGGCGTGACTTCAGGCCGGGCGGGCTGTGCGCGCAGCGCGAGTGCCGACCGCGTGACGTTGAGCTGGACGCTCTTTGCCCCGTTCCGGGCAGTTGCGGTGAAGGTCGCGGCGGACAGTTCGCCGGCGGCGACGTCGGCGGCGGTCAGGACATAGTCCAGGTTCCTGGTGACGGTGGCGCCAGCAGCAAACACCGGTTCGGCCATGCCCATCTGCGGCGCCTCCAGCCCGGTAAGCCCGACGTTTCCGGCGTTGCCAAGGGTGTACGTGAAGGTGACTTTCTCTCCGGGCATGGCGTAGCCGTCGTCGTTCGAATCCTCCCACGCGGCTGTGGCCGTACCCTCCAGCAGTGCATTCCTGGCCACCACGTCCACCTCCCCGCCGTCGACATCGACTACCCGGGGGCTCTGCCCGGGGGCCGTCAGCGTCCACGAGGTCAGGGGCACGAAGAAGCCCTGGTCCACTTCGGCCTGGGTCACAGTATGCCGCGGGGTGGTGCAGCTGTATTTTCCGGCCGGCGCCAGGTTGCGCCACCGGCAATTGCCGGCGCCTTCAGGAACCAGCGGTGAGAAGTTTCCCGCAGTCGGCGTGACCGTGGCGGTAAGCGGACCACTGTTCGTGACGGCGAAGGTGTAGGGCACCTGCTCGCCGGCAGCATACGGCTGCAGCGTCAGATCCCTGCCGGCATCGCCGCGCTGCCCGGTGATGTCGGCCGCGGGCAACCCGTCCCGCAGCGGGACGGTAGAGCCGTTGAACACCACCGTCTGGGTCAGGGACGGCGTGGCGGTTGCGGTCACTGTGAACGTCGCTTGGGGTGCGAAGTAACCGCGTGAGATGTCATCGGCCGTCAAGGTGTGCCTGGCCGTGGTGCAGCTGTAGCTGGAGCCGGCGGGGAGGTTGTTATAGCGGCAGTTCGGCGCGGTCGGCGGGAGATAGCCGGTTTCGAAGTTGCCGCCGGTGGGGACGGCATTCGAGGTCACGGTGCCGGTGTTCCTGATCGCGAACGAATAGGACAGCACGTCGCCGGCATTGTAGGGCGAGTTGACGACATCGCGGTCCGGAGCTGTGCCGGTGATGCCCAGCCCGACCTGCTGGGCCTGCGGCGCCGTCGCGACGAACGTGGACTGAGCAGCCCTGCCGTCGGCGGCGGTGAACGCTGCGTTGAGATTCTGCGCGCCGGCAGCCCCGGCCGGGGCGGTCAGATTCACGCTGACCGTGGCGGAGGCGCCGGGAGCGACGTCGGGCACCGGCACGGTGGTTGCGGACCAGCCCGCGGGGGTGAAGATGGTCGCGGATCCCCCGGAGAGCACGGTGCTTTCCTGGTTTGTCACCGTCACGGCGACGGCTTTGGTTGCACCGGGGGTCACGGCCTGCGCGTCCACGCCGACAGGCGCGCAGACATAGTTAAGCCATTCATCGTTGAACTTCGCGAAGGGAATGTTGTCGGTGTAGTTCGCCTCGTACAGCACGCCAAAGTGTCCGCTCTCCAAACGGGCGACCGTGGAATAGGCCGAGAATCCCGAGCGGATAGTACGCACGCCGGGCCACGTCGCCCCGTCGTCGCACGAGACCCTGGCGGAGACGTTTTCCCGGGCTGTCCTGGAGTTGGCGTTGGTGAAGATCAGCTTCCTGGCGTCCACTGATCCCGCCATGGCATCGGGGAACATCCGGGCGATCGAGCCGTTGTTGGCCGGGTCCGGAAGTTCGGTGTCTTGGCTGACGGGCCCGTAGGTGGCACCGCCGTCGTTGGAGATGGCAACTTTTCGGTACCCTCCGTTGGCGCTGTCGCGCGAATTGAGCATGACCCGGCCGTCCGACAGCTCTACCGTCTTGTTCTCGTCCATCGCGGCGCCCACCGGGGCGCCCTTATTCCAGGTGGCGCCGTGATCGTCCGAGAAGACACTGTAGGCCTGGAATGCCTGCGTGCCATTGGCCTGCTGGACCTGTCCCGAGTACTGCTGGATGAGGCGCCCCCTGTGGATTCCGTATTTCAGTTGGATCCCCTCGCCCGAGGCGGCGAAGTTGGCCCGGACGTCGCCCGGCTGGGGGTTCGTCCGGCTCGACCCGGGCTTGGTCACATTGGTGATGAGCCGCGGGGAGCCCCAGGTCCGCCCGCCATCGCCCGACTCCACAACCGCCGAGGAAATCACCGAGCGGTCGGCGTCGTCATTGCCAAATACGCTGCCCCCAAAACCCTGGTCCTTTGAATAGACGAAGAAGACGAAAACTTTTCCGGCTTCGGAGTCGTAAAGGTACGAAGGATCGCTGTAGCCAAACTTCGGGCCCGTCGCATCGCCAACATGACCGGCGGCAATCACCTGAAGCGGACCCCACGTCTGCCCGCCGTCCGTGCTGCGCCGCTGAACGATTGAGTTCGGGTTGGGCGCATCGGCCGAGCTGCCGGGCCGGCCGTCCCATGCCGCCAGAACGACTCCGCCGCCTAGGTACGTCAGGGCCGGGATCCGGTAGAAGAAATTGCTGGGCGTGCGGTCTGCGGCGATGTTCGATTCGGAGAACACGCCCGGACCGGTGGTCGGCGTGGTTGGCGGGATGGGCGTGGCAACCGCCGGCAGCCCGGATCCGGCGACCAGGCCCAATCCAAGGATGCCGGCGACGGCATATGCTCCTGGCCCGTGAACACGGGCTTTCGTGCGTGACTTCACATCTGACCTCTCATTGGTAGGGAGACTTGTCGACGCTCAACGAACCAGAACACCAGTGCATCCCACATTCGATATAGAACGTCCTACAACCGTAATGTGCAGTGGCTCACGTGTCCATCGTGTGGGGAAAATCGAGATCGGACGTAGGATCACCTACGGACCGTACGCCTCACATCTGGAGACCCCATGCCCCTCTTCGACATGCCGTTGGACCAGCTGCGCACTTACACCTCATCCGCCGTCGAACCCGAAGACTTCGACGGCTTCTGGGACCAGACAATTGCTGAGGCCCGGGAATTCCCGCTGGACGCCGTCTACGCCCCGGCGGAGAACCATCTGAGTGTCATTGACAGTTTTGACGTCTCCTTCTCGGGCTTCGGCGGAGCCCGGATCAAGGGCTGGCTGCACCTGCCAGCAAACCGCGACACCGGCCGCGCGTTGCCCGTAGTGGTGCAGTACATCGGCTATTCCGGCGGGCGCGGACTGGTGCAGCAGGACACCAAATGGGCGCAGGCAGGCTACGCGCACTTCATTATGGACACCCGGGGCCAGGGCTACGGCGGCATCCTGGGCGAGACCGCGGATCCGCACGCATCGGCCGGAGACGTGGCCTACGCCGGGCTGATGACGCGCGGCATCTCCGCCCGGGAGGACTACTACTACCGCCGCGTCTTCGTTGACGCCTTCCGGGCCATCGAGGCCGCGCAAGGGCATCCCGAAGTGGATGCCACCCAGGTGCTGCTGGCGGGCCTGAGCCAAGGCGGAGGTTTGGCCATCGCGGCCGCCGGACTGGCGGCCGGGCGCCTGGACGGCGTTCTATGCACCATGGCCGATGTGCCGTTCCTGCAGGACTTTCCCCGCGCCATCGACATCGCCCCGCGCGGGCCCTATCCGGAAATTGCCAGCTTCCTGGCGCGCCACCGGGACCGCTACGAGCCCGCGCTTGCGGTCCTGAACTATTTCGACGGCGTGCACCTGGGCCGGCGCGCCATCGCGCCAGCGCTGTTCTCTGCGGCGCTGATGGACGATGTCTGCCCGCCGTCGACAGTCTTTGCCGCCTTCAACGCCTACGGCGCAGGCGCGGCAGCCCCGCAGGCTGTCCCGGCGAAAGCCATTGAGGTCTACCGCTTCAACAACCACGAGGGCGGGCAGGAACACCACTGGGTCAGCCAGCTTCGCTACGTAGCCGAGCTGTTGCGCCGTTAAGGGGCTGGATTGCTTGCAGCCCCCCCCGAGCGAGCCACCCCGGGACCGGCCAGCGGGGTTACTCACGGGTGATGGGGAGTTTAGTCGTCTTGGGCTCTGCCAGCGCCTGCTCCGGCAAGGGCGTGCGGACTTCGAGGACGCCGTCCTTGTAGGTGGCCTTGATATCTTCCTCCTTAACATCCGGCGGCAACGGCAGGGTGCGGAGGAATGAGCCGTAGCGGAACTCGGACCGGTAGCTGTCCTTGCCCTTCTCTTCTTGTTCCTCCTGGCGCTCGGCGCGGATTTGAAGGGCACCTTCAACCACCGAGACGTCGATGTCCTTGTCCGGGTCCAGCCCGGGCGCCTCGGCCCGGATAACAAGCGTGTTGCCGTCGAGGAACTCCTCGACGCGGATCGGCATCGGCTGGTTCTCCGCCTGGAACATCCGGTCCATGGCGTCCATCAGCTCCGACGGTGACCTGCGGAACAAATCGACCGGGCTGCTCCGGAATCTGTCCGGCCAGCGGCCGGAATGAAACGGTGACCACTTGTGCAATTCAGACATGACAGATCTTCCTGTGAGTTGCGATTGGGTGCCCGAGACGGGCCGATACCTCCAGTAGACGCCTGTGGACAAGGTCCGGGCAGGGACTAAAGGCCCACGCCGGACGGCGGCTGCTGCGGAAGTTTCACGCGGTCCGGGTTGTTGTTCTGATAGTGGGCAAGAAACATCGTCGGGAAAGGAGCCCGCCATGATTCGCATCGCTATAGTCCTCGGAAGCACCCGGCCAGGACGCCTCGGAAAGGCCGTCGCCGAGTGGGTGGCCTCCCGGGCAGCAGAGCGCGGCGATGCCACCTTTGGCGTCCTCGACGTCGCCGACTTCCGCCTCCCGATTCTCGACGAGCCGCTGCCGCCCTCCTTCGGCCGGTACAGCCACGCGCACACCAAGGCCTGGTCGGACGCTGTCGACGAATTCGACGGGTATATCTTCGTCACCGGCGAGTACAACCATTCAATCCCCGGGGCACTGAAGAATGCTCTGGACTACCTGTACAAGGAGTGGAACAACAAGGCGGCAGGGTTCGTCAGCTACGGAAGCAGCGGCGGTATCCGCGCCGTCGAACACTTGCGGGCAGTAGCCGGAGAGCTGCAGATGGCAGACGTCCGGGCCCAGGTCGTGCTGCCCTTCGCCACAGAGTTCGAGAACTACCGCACCTTCATTCCCACGGCCGCGGCGGAGAAGACTCTGCAGATCCTGTTCGATCAGGTGGTCGCCTGGGCCGGGGCCCTGAAGACCCTCCGCCCGGACCGGGCTCACGGCAATGACCCCGGTGTCGCCGCCTGACGCGGTCCCGCTGTCAGGAGTCAACCGGCGCGGGCCTACGCCGGGGTCTCCGCCCTCCGACGCCGCCGACGGACGGGGGGTGCGTCCCCGGCATGGGGCGCCAGGGCCTGAAGGCCCTGAGGGGGTGCCTCCGGACTTTGGCCGTAATCGGGAGCGAGGACACTGACCGTGCCGCCGACTGCTTCCCGTGCACCGCCGCCCGCGGCGCTGCGAAGGTAGTCGAGGGCTCCCTCTTCACTGAACCCGAAGTCCCGCACCAGCGTCCGCAACGCCAGCCCGGCCAGCACCCGGGAGAGCTGCGCCGAGGACAGATCCGCACTGGCCCCGGACCGGAGCGCCATCTGTTGGACCAACCGCAGCGACCTGGAGACCTGGCGGGCCAGTCGCGCCGCTGCGGTGATGTCTTCGCTGGTGAAGACATGCGGCCACGGTGCGTACAGGTTCACGGCGGCACGGAAAAGCTCCGGAGGGACCAGCGGAACGGAGAGGACCGACCCCACTCCCTCGGCAGCCGCGGCGGCAGCGTAGCCGGGCCAGCGGCGTTCCAAGGAGGTGTCCCCCACGGACACAAATTCCCCGCTGCGAACTGCCGTGCGGGCCGGCCCGTCGTCGAAGGAACGCTGTGCCTCATCCGCGGCCCGCGCCGGCGCGCTCCCCGCGGTAAGGGTGAGGGTCTCCCCGGAGCGGAGAAAGGTGATCGCCCAGCTGATGCCCCGGCCGGGACCGCCGATGTCGCCGACGAGCTCACTTACAGCCTCGCCGAGGAAGGCACCGATATCCGGATTGTTGAAGTGCGTCTCCCAGAAAGCGGCGTGAGGATCCTGCCTGCTGTCTGGTGCCGTTGTTTGGGTCATGTTCCACGCTCGAGATCAAAGCACGCAGCTCACTGCTGAACCGATGAAAACAGCATACGTCCGCGCGGACACCGCTGCCCCGCCAATCTGCCGGGCAAAGCCGCCGGCCCAGTGTGCCACCCGATCGGCCACCCAATCGGCCGGCGCCGAAGGTCCCCTCGAAGGCCCGCGCCGCGGCGGCCCAGGGCAGTTCAAATCGTCCTGCCCTGGGCCGCTCGCCCCGGCTTCAACACCAGTCGCGGAGGACCCGTCCGCCGTGGCACCACCATTTATACCTGCGTTCGGCCGGTCCCAAAAGAGCCATTGTGCCCGTTGCGGCTCGCTGTCGGAACATCAACAATGCGGGCCACGTCCGTGCGCTCCGGATCCCATGTTCCTGCCGTGCGGTTGACTGATATTTGGGCCCGGAATACGATTTCTGCAGGCGCCCCGATGCAACCCCCAATGGCATTGGGGCGCTTCCATGCCCGCCGAAGTGTTCCTCGGCACCTTCGCGGCCCGGGCGCAGGAGGTTCCCAATCCCTCGACGCCTTCACGTCGCCGGCGGCACGGCCAATGGCCGTGCACTTCGCCCGCATTTCACCCCCGGCGGGTGAGGTCCAGGCACGCGTCCAGGCGGAGGATGAACTTGGCCCGCGATGCCCGGAGCCGACAGCCCAACTGGTAGAGGAGCTTCCCATGTCGAGACCTCACCCAATCATCCTGGGATCCATCGCGCTTGGCGCCGCCGTCGCACTGCTGACCGGGTGCAGCCCTGCAAGCCCGCCGGTGGCCACTCCCAGTCCGACCGTGACCGTCTCGAGCCCGCCGGCAAGCACGGCGCAGGTCTGCGCCGCGGTCGATGCCCACGCCGCGGCCCTGGCGAATTTCAAGGCCACGCTCACGCCCGATGCCACGATCGAGGAGGTCCGTGCGGCCCAGGATCAAGTCACGAAGACCTATGACGAAATGGTCAAGGCGGGCGAGAACTTAGCCCAGGAGCGGGCCGATGCCGTCAAGGCGGCCGAAGCCAAGTTCAATGCCGCCGTCGCCGCGGTGCCGGATGACGCCACTTTGACTCAGGCAACGAATTCCCTCCGCGACGAGGCCTCGAACGTCGAGGCCGCCATTCGTGATCTCAGGGCTGAGGTCAAGTGCTAGAACCCTGACGTTTCCGGGCGCCGCCGGCGCCCGCATTCGCCCCGTCAGATGCAGGAATGGTCGTAGTCGAATCCTGCCGACACGTACTGGGTGATGGTGACGTTCCCGCCGGCGGTCAGCGGCGCGTCCGAGCACTTGCGCTTCGCCAGGGCCAGTGAGTTGGTTGCGCCCAGCCAGCTGGGCCGGGCATACAGGTTGCTCGACGACGGCACTGTTCCAACAATTTGGGTCCACTGCGTTTTGGTGGAGTAGAGGCCGGTTCGGGCTCCGATGCTCGCGAAGTAGGCCGCCATCCCCTCCAGATCGGCCCGGTTCGCCGCCGTGCTGGTTGACCAGCTATTGCCGGTCTCGACATCCAGCCACCAGGTGTAGGCCGCCGGGTTGCCTATCCCCCGGATGGTGGCGTCGTCATAGGCCTTGGCGTAGCCGTACATGTAGGAGCAGGCCTCCGCGACCGAGACCGCGGTGCATTGCCCGTACGGGTTGGCCACGGCGGTTCCCCCGTAGCTGTTGCTCGTGGGCCACCAGGATCCCGCGGTACCCGGGTTAGCGGTGTTGACATACAGCGCGACCAAGGGCTGGCCGGTTCCGCCCGTGGACGTTCCCGCCCAGGACAGCTGCGTCGCCAGACACGGATTGGTGGTGTTCGCCAGGCCGTTGTTCACGCCGACGACGGCGAAGCTCTGGCCCTTTGGCAGCGTCTTGCCGCATTGAGGCCACGACACATCGTTGCCGGGTCCCGCAGCCGCAGCTGCCTGGGCCGGTGTGCCGGCAAAAATCAGTGCGGCGCATGCGGCGGACGCAAGCAGCGCCCGGAAACGCGAAACAAAGGGCGTGAGGGTCATGGTGGGCCTTCCCGTCGGTGCTGCTGGACAGTCAGCACAGCTTGGCCGCCCCGGGGTTACGCGGTCAAGGCTTCCGGCCGATGCGGTAGTGAGTTCACAAGGTTTATGACGTCCTGGCTTTTCGCATTTCGCGGTGGCCGGCGGGGTAGCCGCCGCGGCGGCTGGCCAAGATGATCGCGAGGGCTGCCGCCGTCGGGATTGCTGCCGCCAGGGGCACGAACTGGGCGCCGACGGCGCCCAGGGCCAGTGCGCCGTATCCGGCGCCGACGGCGATGCCCAGTTGGATGGTGACCACTGTCAGGCCGTTGGCAGCATCCTTGTGCTCTCCGCCGGCGCGAAGGATCGCCGCCTGGTTGTAGATGCCGATGGCCCCGAACGCGGCCCCCCACAACGTCACCAGCGCAAGTTCCCCCACCCAGGTGCCGCCCAACACGGGCAAGAGGGCGAAGGCGCCCACGAGCACGGCCACCGCGGACAGCAGGGAGCGTCGCGGACGGGAATCGGCCGTCAGGCCCGCAATCCAGATCCCCGCAAGGCCGGCGGCCCCCACCACGGACAGGGAAATACCGGTGAAGGCATCCGGCAGGCCGGAACTCTGGAGGAACGGGGCGATGTAGGTGAAGAGGGTGAAGTGGCCCAGGAGCAGGAGCGGCCAGGCCGTGGCCACGGCTATCACTCCTGGCAACTTCAGGGCTCCGCGCAGCGACGGTGTTGTGGCGCCGCCCCCGTCCGGAGCCGCGGGCAGCATCCAGACCGCCAGCAGGGCGAGGACACCTCCGACTCCCGCCAGGACAAGGAAGGAATCGCGCCACGTCAGCACCGATCCCATGAGTGTGCCGAGCGGAGCGCCGACGGCCAGGGCGATGCTGGTGCCGCTGAAGACGATGGCCATGGCCTTTCCGACTGAGTGCGCCGGAACGATGCGTGCCACGTACGGGGCCATGCTGGACCACAGCATCCCGTGGGCCACGCCGCCCAGGAGCCTGGCGGCAATGGCCAGGCCCAGGACCGGGCTGGATGCCAGCAGCACGTTACTGACCGCGAACGCCAGGACGGTCGCGATCAACAAGGTCTTGCGGGGAATCCGCCCGGCCAGCAGCCTGGACAGCGGAAGGGCGGTGAAAACAATGACGGCCGCGTAGGCGGCTGTCAGGGAACCTACGGCCGATTCCTCCACCCCGAGGTCGCGGCTGATCTGCGGGAGCAGCCCGGAGGGCAGAAGTTCGGTGGTGACGGCGGTGAACCCGGCAGCGGCGAGGATCAGCAGACCGCCCCGCGGGAACCGAGGAGCGGGGGCCGGTCCCTCGGACGCGGCCTGTCGTGATGCGGGCTGCGTCGGTGTTTCGGCGATGGACGAGTCTGGCTTCAAGGGTGCTTCCTCATGGGTCGTGTCCGTGGGGTGCGGCCGTTCGGGGTGTCGTGGAGCGGGGAATCTGTGCGGTGCGAATTTGTGACCGGGCCCGGGGCCGGCCCTGGCCGGTGTCAGACGTCGTAGGCGAGGCTGCTGGAGAGTTCGCGGTGGGCGTCGGCCTGGTTTTGGAGGTCTTTGGCCCGGGTGTCGAAGAGCCCGACGGCGTCGGCGCCGGCGGCGAAGCGCAGCGGCGGCTGATCGAGCCCGGCGAGCTGGATCAGGGCGCCGGCGAGTTTGGCGGGGTCCCCGCCCTGCAGGCCGTTCATGCCTTTCCATGCGGTGACCGTCTGCTCGGTCCGCTCGGCGTAGTCCTCGATGGTGGATACGGCGTAGCTGGTGGATTCGGGGGTGAGCAGTTCGGTGCGGAAGAACCCCGGTTCCACGAGCATGGTGCGGATCCCGAACGGGGCGATCTCGGGGGCGAGGGACTCCGCCCAGCCCTCGATACCGAACTTCGAGGCGGCGTACGCAGAAAGGAACTCCCCTCCAGCGATGCCGGCGGTGGAGGAGATCGTGACCACCAGACCGGAGCGCTGGGACCGCAGGACCGGCAGGGCCGCGCGGGTGACGTTCATGGGCCCGAACATGGTGGTTTCGATCTGTGCCCGGAAGTCCTCCGGGGTGATTTCCTCGAAGAACCCGGCGTAGAAGTTGCCGGCGTTGTTCACGAGAACGTCGATCCGGCCGAACCGGTCCACGGCGGCGGCGATGGCGGCGGTGGCGTCGGCGGGGTCGGTGACGTCGAGTTTCACGGCCAGCAGGTTCTCGTTCTCGCCGACGGCCCGGATCACCTTGTCGGGGTTGCGGCCGGTGGCGACGACGGCGTGGCCGGCGGCCAGGGCGGCCTTGGCGATGTCGGTGCCCATGCCGCGGCCGGCGCCGGTGATGAACCAGACCTTCTTCTCGGTCAGGTCTTCCGTCTGCTTAATTTTCTGCTCAGTCATGAGAGGTTCGTCTTTCCTGGGTTGCGCGGTCCCGACTGCGCGGAGGAGCGCATCTCCGGGACCGTGGATCCGCCGGCGGTCCCGCCGGTGGTGGTTGTTTCGGGCGGCGAGGCCGCCCAGCTGGCGAGGAAGGCCAGCGCGTTTTCGGACGCGGAGCCGGGCTCCGCGGTGAAGGTGAACAGGGTCTGGCCCTCATCGCCGGGAAGGTGCAGCGTTTCGAACTGCAGGGACAGATCCCCGGCGACCGGGTGGTGGAAGCGCTTGGTCCCCGTGGTGTGGATCCGCACGTCGTGCCCGGCCCAGAGCGCGGCGAATGTCCCGCTGCGCGTAGTCAGCTCCCCGACCAATTCGTTCAGCGCCCGGTCGTGCGGGCTCCTCCCCGCTTCCAGGCGCAGCATGGCGACCGTGGTGGCCGCTATCGCGCGCCAATCGGGATAGAAGTCCCCCGCGCGCGGGTCGAAGAAGAGGTAGCGTGCCTGGTTCGGCGGCCTGCCCGGGGTGTCCGGGCTTGACTGTGCGGCGTAGTTGAACACCTCCGCGTACAGCGCACGGCTCAGCAGGTTGGTGGCCAGCACGTCCGAGCGGCCGTTCTGCACCGTGGCGGCCACCCCGGTCATGCCGTCCAGCAGGCGCAGCACCCCGGGACGGACCCGCTGCTGCGGCGGCTGGCGGGGCACCCTGCGCGAGGGGGTGTTGGCCGTCCGCGCGAGATCCATCAGGTGCACCCGCTCGGCGTCGTCCAGCCGAAGCGCCGAAGCGACAGCCTCGAGAACCGCGTCCGAGACGCCGCGGATGGCGCCGCGTTCCAGCCGCGTGTAGTAATCCGTGCTGACCCCGGCGAGCTGCGCCACTTCCTCACGGCGCAGCCCCGGTACCCGTCGCAGCTCCCCGTAACTGGGGATGCCGGCCTCCTCCGGGCTGAGCTTCGCGCGCCGCGAGATCAGGAACTCACGGATTTCGTCTTTTCTGTCCACCTCCACCACGCTACGCAGGCCGGGCGTCCGGTGGCAGTGTCTGTCAGACACCCCCAAGCCGCTTGAAAAATCAGGGGCCGGTGAACACACCCGGGCAGCAGGAACCCGGGCGGGGGAGCGGCGAAGGGCTGCCACAATTGCAACCGGACGGCCGGCCCCCGGACAATGGTGCCCATGACCGCCGTGACCCTGTTTGCCTTTGCCGGGCTGTGCCTGTTGCTCTCCGTCACCCCCGGCCCGGATACTTTCCTAGTGCTGCGGATCTCGCTGCAGAGTGCCGTGGCGGGCATTGCCGCGGCGCTCGGTTCGGCTGTGGCGTCGATGGTCTGGGCCGCGTTGGTGGGAGTGGGTCTTGCCGCGGTGCTGGAGGACTCCGCGGAAGTCTTCCGCTGGCTTAAGATCGCCGGCGGCCTATACCTGCTGTACCTGGGCGTCTCGTCGCTGATCCGGGCCCGCCGCACAGCAACTCCTTCCGCAACGTCCGGGCACTCGCCCCGCCGAAGCTACAGCCGAAAGGCGGGGTTCGGCGCCGGCGCGCTCTCCACACTGCTCAACCCCAAGGTCGGCCTGTTCTACCTCGCCGTCGTACCGCAATTCATTCCGCACGGCGGCAACACACTGGACACCGCCCTGGTGCTGGGTGTCATCGAAAGCGTCATCGGTTTCCTCTATCTGGTGGCCGTGTCCATCGCGGCAGCGAAGGCCATGGCCTGGCTGCAGCGCCCCCGGGTGAGCACCTGGCTCGAACGCGGGAGCAGCGGCATCATCGCCGCACTCGGCCTCGGCGTCCTGGCATCCAGCACCAGCTCCTAGCCAGCGCCGGAAGCTCGCGCTGCCGGTGATGAACGCGCGACTGCGAGGCGATGACGACGCCGGCGCCGCCACGGGCGATGATGCTCCCGAATTCCTCGAGCAGCACGGCAGCCCCGTACAGGTCCACGGCCAGGATTGTCGCCGGCGCGGACTGGCTGGGCGAGACACCGGCGGTAGAAGGCTGCACCCACTTGCGGGAGGCCCTGCCGTTACCTGTATCAACAGTGACTGCCACACACACCGATGGTGCGGTTTCCTGTTAAGGCAGCTCCGCTTTCCTCCCTCCGGCGGCCCGGCCGGGCCGCCTTCCAACCTCCGCATCCGGAGCAGTGAAAGGAAGGTCCTCATGGCTACATGGCTCATCACAGGATGCTCGACCGGACTCGGCCGGGCACTCGCCCAGGCAGTGCTCGCCCACGGCCACAACGCCGTCGTCACAGCACGAAACGTCACCGCGCTGCAGGACATCGCGGCCGCTTTCCCCCAAACGGCGCTGGCCCTCCCGCTCGACGTCACCGACAAGGCACAGATCACCTCGGTCGTTGAGCAGGCCCGGACCCGGTTCGGCGGCATCGACGTGCTGGTCAACAATGCCGGTTATGGGTACCGCGCCGCTGTGGAGGAAGCGGACGACGCCGACATCCGGCATCTGTTCGACACCAACGTTTTCGGCGCCGTCGACATGATCAAAGCAGTCCTCCCGGACATGCGCGCGAACAGGTCGGGGTCCATCCTGAACATCTCCTCCATCGGAGCACGGATCTCGCCGGCCGGATCCGGCTACTACTCGGCAACGAAGGCGGCCCTGGAAGGCCTGTCCGGTTCCCTCCACAAGGAACTGCAGCCGCTCGGCATCAACGTCACGGTCATCGAGCCCGGCGCGTTCCGCACCGACTTCGCCGGCCGCTCACTCACCCAGTCGGCGACGGCGATAGAGGACTACGCGGCGACGGCCGGGAAACGGCGCAAGGAGAACGACACGGTCCACGGCACCCAGCCGGGCGATCCGGCAAAAGCCGCGGAAGCCATGCTGGCAATCGTCGAAAGCGCGAACCCGCCGGCGCTGCTGGTGCTCGGCAAAGACGCTTTCGACGCCTTTGCCGCCGTCGCCCAGGCCCAGCGCACGGAATTGGACCAGTGGCGGGACCTCAGCCTCAGC